>Ga0065711_1031515_pt1 | contig 29461 bp, 14 predicted proteins | sample Hoacrofraction12_FD_59098 | JGI IMG/M metagenome (GOLD analysis project Ga0065711, IMG submission 59098) | Hoatzin crop microbial communities from Cojedes, Venezuela - Epithelial fraction 12 v2 (version 2) | ecosystem: Host-associated > Birds > Digestive system > Esophagus > Crop | place... | reverse complement strand
TCAAGACCCGCCTGGACAAGGTCCTGTGCAGCCTGCTGTAGGTGACCCTGCTTCGGTGGGGGGGTTGGACTAGATGACCCACAGAGGTCCCTTCCAACCCCTACTATTCTGTGATTCTGTGATTCTGTGAACTCAGAATCATTCTGTCTTCAGCTAATACGTCCAGGTCTTTCTCGTCCTTTGACATTTCCAGATGATGAGTTCACAGCCAGTATATCCCCAGTGTCACTATCAAGTGAGGTAAAGTTGCAGACTGAGACAGTGTCTGTGTAAATTGTCTGCATCTGAACCGGGTGTTGAAGACCCAACTGCAATAAATTAAGATCTAGTCAATACAGCTAGTGGAGCTTAAGGATAGAGTCTATTCACTTTAAAGTAGACAAGGTAGATGAGATTTGGTTGTGTAAATACAGATACCTAATGATACTTTGAGGCTTTACCATATCCACCACATCTTCAGCTATCACTCCAAAATATGGGTCTCCCATAAATTCTATGCTGTTTCAGCCAGTTCTACATGAATTTCTTGTATGCCTTATGGTATCCAGAAAAGAACGAGGTGTTTGAATTCCACCCCTACATAAGTACATCTGAAGTTGATTACCTGATTTTCAAAATAACTGCCACCCTCTAGGTGATGTTTTACTGATTACATTTCTAATATACAAATCCTAATATACAAATCATTGAAGTTTACTTCATTTAATTCACCTAGATAGTCATCCAACTTGTTAAATAAAAATGTCAAATTGTCTTGCAATAGCAATTTTTTCAAGAGTCCATGCTGTACTTTATTTCATTTTACATTGAAATATATACTTTTAACTGTGATTAATATTAACTAGTGCTAAAGCTTGCCCATTATTAAGGGCAGCTTAAGGAGACTTTAGCTGCTCAGAGTCTCTAAATCTACAGTACAACCTCTTACTTGCTCTGTTTAACTAGAATTCCTGCTGCCAGAAAGTGCTTTCCAGATGGAAGATGTGATTTGGACTTCACTGGACTTAACTGGAGATAATAGAGTAGGATGGCCAAAAGAGGCCTAAAGGCCATCTGTCAGAGCCTTGTCATTAAAAGTTTATAAGAAAGAGAATAGCAGATCAAGGAAGTAGATGTTGTGTTCCAAGGCTTTAATTTCTGTGTTTAAATCAGTCCCTGACATAATGATCCAGAAAACACTTTGCTTGAGAAAATGAAAAAGACAGTTGGCTTCCGTATTCCAAGGCATGCGTGATTAATATGCTGCATCTGATTCAGGTTTTTAAAGGTATTGTTAAGTGTGACCTGCCTATTATGTTTAATGTCATTCGATCTCAATTTAAACCCTTGTATTAATTCCAAATCCTTTGAAGTCATCCAGTATTTATACTGTTGCAAATCTGCTGAAAGAAGCACAATTCCCTTTTTTCATGCTGCTTCCCTATGACAAAATAGCTTACTTTTCATCCTTCTCTAGCTCTCAAATCATATCCTCCAAGATTAGAACATCTTGCTCGTGACATCAAAGGCAATATGATCTTCTCCTGCATTTCCTCATGAAAGATTCCTTTCGAAGTTGTAGATAAGTTAATGAGAATATTTGTTCCAGGACTTCATATGCTGTACGCCTAGATCACTGATAGTAATTAAAATTTCTATTTGTTCAATTAATTTGAGGTAGTATCTCATATAGGTTCTTAATATTCAGGCTTACCGTTATAAGATACTAGAAACTTATGCTGCATTTAATGACAGCAATGGATTAAGAGTTTTCAGTCAAGGGTACTTAACTGTGAAACAGCTTAGAGAAGAGAAAACAATAAGGCAAAGTATGTCTTATCTTCAAAACATGCTGCAAAATCCATTTTCCATACCCTTCTCATTTTCATTAACGGTGACGGACTTCACCATGGTGTATGACTGTAACATAGAAATGTTTACACCAACATGTATATAATATTTTCTTATTCAATGCCTCATCTCTGATATGGGCCATACCAGACACGCTGTATAGAAAACCATAAATGCTTCATAGCATACTCCTGTTGAATAATTAAGTTAAAGCGAACACTTAGCTTCTGCAAATAAAATTATTCAGTAAACTATAGCAATCAGTCAAAACATAAACATTTCTCCCTCTGGACATTATGTAGCATTTTACTGGAACATTTCCTTAGAGGATGATTTGAACTTCTGTCTGGTTTTCCATCTACTCATTCAAAGAAATGCTTGACAGTGAAACTGAGTAGCTATGTGACAACCTGCTGAAGTGTTTCAGAGCAGAAATTTCAGCGTTCCTTCCTTTTTTTACAGAAGACTTAGAAATTCTTGGATTTTGTTCCCAACTAACCGGGGGGGGAGGAAAGTTCCACAAAACTCAATTTCTTTATTACAAACAACTCTGTCCAGTTGTATGAGAGTTAATCTATTTCCCTTTGTAACATAACAGGGTAAGCTTTCTGATTATCTATATAGATGTTCAATTAGCCTTAATGATATTTTGTGCTGATTAGATTCACAGGCTGAACAGTATTATTTTTAGTGATACTCATGGGGAAAAGCAAGGAGAAAAGCAATTCTAACTTTGTATGCACAGTCAAGGACTCTAAACTAGCCTGTACTACAGAGGAAAGGCATCTCAGAGTTATAATACATTATTCTATGAAAATAAAGTAATCATCTTAACATTCAGAAGCAGTCAAACAAGCAAATTGAGTACTCGGATTTATTAGGAAAGGAATGGAAAACTAATCAAAAAGCAATGTTGTGGCACCGTACAACACACAATGTTCCTGGAACATGAATATTGTGTTCATTTCTATTCTACTGATCAAAAAAAAAAAAAAAAGGATAAAATAAAACTTGGAAAATGTACAGAGAAAGGCAACGGAAGGACCGAAAGTAGAAGAGCTTCCGTATAAGTAATGATTAATATCTCTACAGTTTTGTCATCCTAGGAAAGATTTAAATGATTTTCATATGGTAAAGATCTGTCAAACAACAAATATTGCAGAAAAGTTGCAACAGATATTCTTTTGGAGTGTCTCATGATTTAACAAACAGGAAGGAGCGGATGAAATTGTCAGATGTCAATCTGAAAAAAACTTTTCCACTTAAACCACAGTTAAATGATGCAACTCACTGCAATAAGATACTGTGCATGAAAAAATTTATATGACTTCAAAAGCAATTGTACAAATTAATAGCAAAAAAGCTTCCAAGAGTTATTAACCACAGTCCAGCAACTCATATCATTGTCTTAGACAGATCTATCAGTACGATCCAGAAAAGTGTAACACAAAAATATTGCAAAACACTTGCCTTGTTCTCATATTTTCTCTGAAATGTCATTCTTGGTGATAGAACTAGTCTGATCAGCACATAATGAGGATGTCATGTTAATGCAGGATGAGGAGAAAATAATTTATAAAATACTATATAATAATGATATTTAATGATATTTCTTTTATTATAAATTATTATATAATAATTATAACAATACTATTGATGATACTAAACCGGGAGGTATTGTTGTCTTTCTCAAGGGAAAAGAGGACTTACAGAAAAGGATCTGGGAGTACTGGTTGACAGCAGGCTCAATATGAGTCAGCAGTGTGCCCTGGTAGCCAGGAGGGCAAACAGCTTTCTGGGGCATATCAAACACAGCGTAACTATCTGGTCAAAAGAGGTGATTATCCTGCTGTATCCATTGGTGCAGCCTCACCTTGAGTGCCGTGTGCAGTTCTGGGCCCCACAGTTTAAGAAGGATGTGAAGGTCCTTGAATGTGTCCAGAGGAGGGCAACAGAGTTGGTGAAAGAGCTGGAAGGAGTGTCCTATGAGGACCAGCTAAGGACTTTGGGATTGTTTAGCTTGGAGAAAACGAGGCTGAGAGGTGACCTCATTACTCTCTACAGCTTCCTGGGGAGAGGAAGTGGAGAAGGAGGTGCTGAGATCTTCTGCCTGGCATCCAGCAAAAGGACATGTGGGAATAGTTCAAAGATGTGTCGGGGAGGTTCAGATTTGACATTAGGAAGCATTTCTTTACTGAGAGGGTGGTGAAACACTGGAAGAGGCTTCCTAGAGAAGTGATTGATGCTTCATGTCTGTCACTGTTTAAGAGACATTTGGATAACGTCCCTAATAGCATGCTTTAGCTTTTGGTCAGCCCTGAAGCGGTCAGGCAGATGGACTAGATGGTCATTGTAGGTCCCTTCCAGCTGGAACTATTCTATTCTATTCTATTCTATTCTATTCTATTCTATTCTATTCTATTCTATTCTATTCTATTCTATTCACTTTTGATCATACAGCTGGAAAAAGCTTTGGTCACACTTAAATCATGCATTCTGCTACATACATCTGCATCATATTATTATCAGAGTTTATAAAAATATATATGTCTTCTTAAATAACATCTAGGAACTTACTCATCTGAGGTCATTTCAGGGTCTTGTCTTACTCAGAAGGGCAGGTACTAATGATGGTAAAAAGAGGTTATTAGAAAACAGAGACAGAACTCAGTAATCCACTTACGTCCTCTACCTTCCTGTTAGCCCTGTGCTCAGCTGTTGAGTGACAAGAAGGTCTGTACTAGTGTCTGGGTCGTCACTGTGATATTGCCTTTCTCTTGCAGCATAAAGGAGTGAGGCTTTGTTTTAAAGCACAATACCTGCCAAGGGACTGATGGAAAGAAGGATTAAAAAAAGATAGGTTAAATGGTGCCCAGAAACCCTTGTACAATGCCAGTGGCAGATGAGAAGATAAAATACGTTATCTCAACTTTCAGCTGTCTAATATGTCCTTCTTCAGACATGCGCACGACTTTAGAAGGAGGTGGCATTCACAAGCAGTATACAGGCACTGCAAGGAAACTCACATGCCCACCACCTGCCTTCTGCAACCTGCTGATGACACTAGTTCCTCTGAGCTGACTAGCTGCAGAGACAAAAGCCCAGTCCCAAAACAAATCTATGCAATTTTACTCCACAAGACAAGCTTGATGCTGACCTTGACTACTCTATGGCAAAGTTTGCCCCTTCAGCCTCGAGACTCACCATGTGTTGCAGACATTTGCTTTCAAAGCTAACTCACTCTGTGAGACAGAAGGACTGAGGGTAAAACTGAATCAGAATTTTAGTCCCCAGTTATAGTGATTCAGATCACTGAAAGACAGTTTAACCACTCTAGAGCTGTAAAGTCAAACACAGAATGTGATTTTTTTCTAGGATGAAAACAGAGAAAAATATCAGAATAGACACTATTGTTGGCGTGGATTACGGATCCGTTGTAACGATGTCACCCCAATATGAGTATTGATTGTTCACCCCTTATTAGTCAGCAAAACAAAGTTTATATAGCAAAGCAACTACAGCATCTGATTGGTTAGACCCCTAACCATATATAGGCAAAACTGCTGCAACTCGCTGTGATTGGTGCAGAGCTGCATCTCGATGTGGAAGCAGTGCTGTGGCAGGAAACGACAGCGTGGCAGGAAGTGACAGTACGGCAGGAAACGGCGACGTGATGGTCCCTCTGCTCCGGTGTCCCGAGCTCGTCGCTGTACCTTCCCAACAGGGTTCCGTGTTCGCCGCTCTCAAGGCTCACCTCCGGATCGGAACCTGGGTTGCTCAACGGCACCAAGCTATGTCCCCTCTCATCCAGCCAGGACTCCACACACTATGATTAAAAATTAGAAAAAAAATGGTGGAAACAATAATAAGTTAATAATAATAATAACAATAAGTTTATTACAAGTTGTTATTTATGGTACATGCAGCAGTCTGCCTGTGGCTGATGCAATTTAATTCAGGAGAATTCTCAAAAATAGTCAGTTTATATCCAGGGAGTTTTGTCTCTGATGTTTTAGAGACTCTCAAGTCTGTAACATAAAACCTAGAAAAAGTGGGTTTGTGTTAGAGTTAATTTAACTATTAACTCTGTTATTAAATAAAATTGGCATGCAATAGCATGTGTTTTCAAGCAACTGCTTAAATATATAAGCTTCAGTTTTCACTTCTTTCCTCAAACAAAGTATTTTTATTTATATCATGCTATAGTGAAAGTACGTGGAGACCAGAAAGTGCAAATATTGCAGGGCATAAACTAATGTAATTTTCAACTGTTGTAGTAAATATGTTTGTAAAACACTTGGGAAAGTAAAATTAATAGCAAATAGTTTTTCATTAGTACCTGTGACACTCTTACAATAAACCCTATTCTCAGTATCTTGTAGCATTTCCGTGATAGTGAAACTGCCAGGGTGAGTGAATTAAGCAACACCAGAGGGAATTTGATTAGAGCAAAGGACAGATCTCATGAATTTACTGCTCTGTACTCAGGCTGTTAGGATATATCTTTAGATTACGCTCCATGGCATCTCTTTATACACTGAGCACTTTTCAAATGAAATTTGAAAATATTTCTGTTTAATAATGTTACGTTAATTTTACTCTTTCGTATTCTAAAAGTATGCCACATTTGTAATTAGAAAAGTGATTAGTAACCAAACTATCTCAAGTCCTAACAGCAATTAAGCTGTCCTGATTCAAGCCAGTGTGCATGTATGAGGTCCTGATGTACAAATGTTATTTCAATACTTCAGCTAGAGAGATAAAGGCAACTTTAGCATGCCTGCAGGAACCACTGCTTTCTCCTGTGAGTATGGTACATATCTAGCCTTAGAGTGATTTATAAGGACATTAATGAGGACAGTCAGTTATATTTCATTAGTGAATAGTTTATCTAAAAGGGAAAAAAATTAGAATAACTGGAAATCAGGAACCATCCATCCCCAGAGTGTTCTGGAGCAGAGAGCCTTAAGGGTATGTCTGTATTAGTGAATAATATGTCACCCACCAAGACCACAGTGTGTCTTCTCTCTATTCGGCAAACTGTCTTCCCTTCCAAAATAGGTAGCTCCTGTTATCCCTGTGTCATCCCTGAACCAGGCTCAAGGAATGTCTGGAAAATATTTGTTTCACAAGTCATAGCTGCATCAAGGAGCTCATGGAGAGTTGTGTTTGAGACAGTGTTTGAGCCCACTGGTGCTGTTCATCTAACCAGAACAGATATAACATATAAGTCCTGGAAGGCCAAGTCAGCACCGTTCCTCTGGTGGTATTCTCCAGGCACTAGGTGACCACAGCTTTGGGTGCCCAGATCCACGTCACCACAGGCAGAGGGGAAGGCAAGGCACTCAGAAGCCTGGGGTACAAAACAGATCAGATTTGCAAGCAGAGCAATGAGTAGATGGGTCGAGACACTTGCAAGCAATATGGCAGATTTTGGGCAGCATCGATTAAAAAAGACCTGCATAGAGGCACATTGCAAATCTGGTAAATCATTGTTGTTCAGTGGAAAAGCGTTTACAAGGGGAATTTCTGGCCACCTTTGTCACTATAAATGTGTTGAACCAAATCTCATTGCTTTACGTCACCAGTCATGTTCTCCACTGCTTTTCTGCTTCTCCACAGCAGCAAAGAGAAACAGAGTTGCCACTGCCCTGTTGAAAAGACTGTCACCTCGTTCCACCACCTAACCTACACTACCTTTCTTAATGAAAACGTAGAAAGGAGAAAGGCAAATTTGGTCCATGGTCTATGAAGACACCTGGAAATGCAGCAGCCCCCACTGCACCAGAAGGATGTTATGGCTGCAGAATGGCTTTCAAATGTCCTCTGAGGTGGGTAAAACTGAGCCCTCCTGCCCATGGTGTAAGCTGCTCCTCACAATAGTCAAGGATGATCAAGGAAATTGATTTTCTGTCCTTGAGTTCTAAAGAATATTTTTCAAAAATATGTTTCCAGAACTTCAAAGCAGTAAATGCCAGAAAGACATTGTTTCCTCATTGTTGTTAAACATTAGTGTGTGTGTGTTTATTCTCATTGATCTTACATGATCTTTACTTCAGTAGGTCAAGGCTGCTCTATAGTGGATGTGATAAACAAAAATTATCTTCTGTTTTCTTTCGAAGAAGGTATTTTCTGGTTTTTTGTTTTACTTATATATATATGTATGTTCTGTTCTCATTATCAATATGGTAACAGTGATGATATATGTATAGCATTTCTCTTTACCTGCAACAGAATAAATGAATCAGAGAATCAGAGAATCATATAATGGTTTGGATTGGAAGGGACTTAATTGATCATCTGTCTAGTTCCAACCCCCCTGCCGTGGGGAAGGACACCTTCTGCTAGACCAGGTGGCTCAAAGTCCCATCCAACCTGCCCTTGAACACCTACAAGGAGGGGGCAGCCACAACTGTTCCAGGGCCTCAGCACCCCCACAGTAAAGAATTTCTTCCTTATACCTAATCTAAATCTACCCTCTTTCAGCTTGAAGCCATTATTCCTTGTTGTATCACTGCATGCCCTTGTAAAAAGTCCCTCTCCAGCTTTCTTGTAGGCCCCCTTCTGGTACTGGAAGGCTGTAATAAGGTCTCCCTGGAGCCTTGTCTACTGCAGGGTGAATAACCCCAATTCTCTCAGCCTGTCCTCATAGGAGAGGTGTTCCAGCCCTCAGATCATTTTTCTGGCCCTCCTCTGGACCTGCTCCAACAGTTCCATATCCTTCTTGTGCTGGGGGCTCCAGAGCTGGATGCAGGACTCTAGGTGGAGTCTCACCAGAGCAGAGTAGAGGGACAGAACGTCCTCACTTGTCCTGCTGGTCACGCTTCTTTTGATGCAAACGATATGAGACTTTGGAGAAAATGCCCCTTCCTCCTTGCCTTTCCTGTCTATTAGTGGATCTAGCTGGTTCTTTTGTTCAGTACACCAAATGGGTCTTTCTTTCATTTACTAGTTCATATGGTCATTACAAAGTTTTGAACACTGTTTGTGTGTGCTGTGGTTTACATCTGCTTGCAGTGATGTATGACTGGCACATTAACAGAGTATTTATTGTAACATAATTCACTGTCTCTCTCTAGAGAACTGACATTTTCTTTATCTTGACTGAAGTCTTCTTACTTGGATTCCGTATTCTCTGGGAGAAAATATTTTCATATCCTAAAGTTTAAGATGAAGTAGGTAATAGCAACAAACAAATTTTTGAGCTTACAAAAAACTGTGCAACACTAGTCTTCTCTATTTGGAATTAATATGCAATCACAATAACTTGCTGAACACATCAGCTCAGTGGAAAATGTTTGTGTTAACAAATACATGGATTAAAACTAATGTCCTGATGTGTAAACAAGGGTTTGTTTTAGCAGAAATTTCAAATTATAAGACACTTCTTTAGACGTCGAATCCACCCCTGAAAAACATGAAGTGAAATCCATGAAAACACCTTGATTATGCACATCTGTCTTTAAGGATCAACAGATTTCACCTGCTGAAAGCATTTACAACAAATCTTTAAGGCAGTAAAAACACCCTAAAATGGCATAAAAATTGTATTAACGTTTGAAGAAAGGTAACCTCAAACTCATATTGTTGCATGCAAGCTGAGAAATACACTACAAAGTAAGATAAAGCGACATAGTAAGTAATTGGTTATTTCTAAGGCACAAGTTGTCTGAAAAGATTCATAATGGAATATTGACTTTCTCAAATTTAGGCCACTATTTTTCCTCCACCAATTTAGTGCAATTACTTTCATTTCTAGAGTTTGGGAATGTAGGTATTTTGTTGCATTTTACCTGTGTCTAGCCATTGGTGTATTTATAGCACAAGATTAAATACCGAGAAGTGAATAACTGTTACTAATGTGTGTAGCTACAATATAGTGTAAATAATAGTTCTGCTTTTATTTTTTAAATCACCAAGGGAAGTTACTACTTAACAAATTTGAAACAGCCTGTCATAGTTGAAGTTAAATAATAAAAAAACCCTTAAATAATAACACTAAATTAAGAAGCTAACCTGCTCCTAGAGGCAATCAGCTGTAAAATTCCAAGTAAAAAAATGATTTTAAAATTATTAAAATAACATATAGATCAAAACAAAACAAAACATTAAATGAAATTTTGAAATATTCTTATATTAAAACCTTGAGGATGTAATGGAAAATAAAACCTATATTACAATCCAATATACTTCCAAAATATGTATTTCAACAAATAGGAAAGGTTTATTTTGGAAAAACTTATTAAGAAAAGCATTCCTGACACCAGTATTCTGCTCTGAGAGAAGACAAAAAGGCCTAACTCTTGAATACAGCTGAATATCTTCTATGAAAGTAAGAAGAAATTCACTTATGGAAAATCCCTCCATATACAGAGCTCTGGGACACACTCTGCATTTCTCCTTCCATTAGTCCAAAACAAATCTGCCAGACCGAACTAAGGCATTGCTCAAGTATGAACAAGGGATATAACTATTTCTCCTTGTGGATTTTTTTTTTTTAACTGTACCATTTTAAGATTGTTAAAAGGTCGTAAATAGGAGACTGATTACTGAAACCTCATGAAATTCCTAGAAATTCAGACCATGAATTTACAGATCTATGCTTTAGCATTTGTTTTCTTTCCTTTTTTAATTTTTTTTAACTGCTCTGTGCAGTTTAAGTTTCCTCTGAACTAGAATGCATACAGCAACTTGGTTTAAAAAAAAAATCTTAATTAAACACTAAATAACTGTTTTTTGTGTGTTTTTTTTGTTTAAAGTAGTGGTAATAATGACAATAACCTTCTGGAATTAAAAATTTCAGGTTTACTATATTTATCTAACTTTAAATGTTAAAATTATTTTTTCCTCTCTCCTTGGAGCAAGACAGACATTACAGGAAAATGAATTCCTATAAAAAGGAAGAACAATATTTCATATTGTATTATATCTTGTATTTTACATTTCTTTATTATTCCTTTGCTTAAAATAGTGACATTTCTGCTAGATATCACAATGCAAAAGTGATATAACCTGCATACAATGAGATATGAAAACAGATTAAATAAGAGATTTAGTAACAGAAGTACATTCTTTGGAATATTTTTGCCACATGATAGTAGATTAAATTGTTCTGACTACAGTAGAAGTTAGAGTGAAAGTAAAGAGCAGAGATGAATAATAGTACTCCATATCAGTTTACAAGCTTTCTGGGAAAGAATGAACATAATTTTGCAAGTGAAATACCTTTGGCAATTTACAGGAAAATGAGGAGAAAATAAGACTTTCTGTTCTGTTTTAGAAACAGTGACTAACAAGTAGATGAATATTAAACAAAGTTCTTATAAATACTAAAATTATTACATAATCATTTTCCTAACTCAGATGAAAGAAATTACTTGCAATGGACGATATCTAGCTTTAAACACTAGCACAAAGCTTCACCAAGGGCAAAACCAAATGGCTGCAAACTACCAATAACAAGACAGAGTCAGATTCACTGTGACTTGATCCAGTTCATTCATAGGACATCCCAGCTGCAAGAAAGAGTACGTAGAACATGTTTTGCAGATAAATAAAGTAGGTCAATGAAGAGACAATATAGTTTCTAAGTTGTAGAATTAAAAAAATAAGAACATGGAGCACAGATCTGAGAAAGTTTTTCAGTAGTAGAGAACAACAGAATGATTCAAATCAAGGAATACAGGTGCAACTTTATCTTCCTTTGATCACTTCACTGAGCAGAAACCCACTGGTCACAATCTTGCTGATTTATGACTGTCTGATGGACAGGCCAGGATTTTCATGTGCCAAGTCGCAGGAAAATGGGGTGAAAAGTCTAATGGAGTGCTGACCTTGGAAGCAATTTGGCAAGCAAGGAACACAAAAGGACCATTACTTAATCACCATTGCACTAGTACAGTCCACAGACAAGGACTGCAGAGGTGGGCCGGTGACAGTAGCAAGGAGGACAAAACAAATGGGCTTCCTAAGGAGACAAACCACAGGCTAGCCCTCATTGGAACACCTATACATTCATTGTCACTTCCAGCAAAGTTCATTACTGGAGAGAGACCCTACTACTAGATACCTTCTACTGGACTGGTATCCAGGAGTTAGGCTAGGCTAGTTACTACAGTCTTCTCAAGAAATTAGAAAGCTTTAAATGTGCATTTTGGTATCTGGCATGCTGTAGGATATCCCACTTGTCATGTTCCTAGGGATAGAAAATCTGTTCCAGAGCCTTCAGTAACTGCTACACACTTACCAAGGGCTGTGAATCTGACCTAGGCTATTTCTGCACTGCTTTCAAGAGACCGAAGTGCTTACCGTCTCTCTTGCATCCTAAAATTGCTATTTTTTTTCAGTAGTTTGGAAGGAATCTGTCTGGAAACCATACAATCCCAGTAAAAGAAATGGGTATTGAAGTGCCAGCAAGGAAGTAGGACTTGCTCCAACAAACTCATGAGGTCTGGAAGGCGCACAACTAAACAGAGCAATTAATCCTCCCTCTCTTCTGATCTTCCCCACGCCAGTAAGGTACCACACACATATAAAAATTATATTTAATTTTAAAGGTGCTGGTCCACTTCAGTTGCTCTGCCATCAACATCTGACAGTTTAATCATTGAATTTGCTGTAACAAGTGTGATAAGAGAAACTGTTTTAAAGGGAAGGAAGTACTGTGTGTATTGTGCATCTAAAAGGAGAAGGAGTCCCAGTTTACTATTTACTGTTCTTATACAACACAATTTCATTTCCTGGTTCTTCTCCTTCTGTGTTTCTACCTCTCTGGTTTTAAATTGATCCTTAACTAACTGTACAACTTCGTAGCTGTTATCAAACCTCTGTCCCAAATTTTCACCAGCTAAAGTTCTGGTTCTTGAATTTGTTCTTTCCTTGTCATTTCATGTCTTAACCTGCAATAAATTATTGAAAGAATATATAGTACACTTTTTTCTTGTAATGTTCTCTCGTAAGCAATGTATTAAAGGATGTTTCATCATCCCTGTGCATTTTATACAGTGCCACACCAAGTTCATTTCATAAACAAACATATTAATTTTAATCAATAGCAGGAGCACAAAATACACCCTTTGAATATCTTCACATGAGGTAACAGCTAGTCATGTCTATTTTCTTTTTAAAACTACATCGACATTAATCTGAGAGCAATAGCACATTGCTCCTTAAGCACTAATCAAGATTACTTTGCAGTATATGAAGCAAATAGTGGCTGCTGAGCTCTGACTAATGCCAAGAACTTCTCTCAGAATCTCTGAGTTACTGAGAGGTGAATGACTTGACATTAAGTGGCACTGCAGGAATCAGAAGCAATAATCAGTACCCTGGATTTGTACTTTGATTTGTGGTGTACTGTAAAATCTTGAAAAGAGGAAACTTTGGCAGAAAAAAATCTAGCTATAAATAGAAACTTACATTTATCTGTGATTAAACTCTGCAGTGTGTGAGCTATGTAATTTCATCTGAAAAAAGTGTTTGTTACATCTGAGGATAAAGGGTTCTGATTAATTCCAAAGCTGCATAGTTTGCTTTCAAAAATATTTACTATTTACCAAAACTACAGAATTATGTTCTAATAGAAATATTTTATTGTTTATCTGTACTCTAAACATATACTGGCAATATATGTATCTTTCTTAAATGGGTCTAATAGCTTTGGCCACAAAATGCAGCCATCTGCATTGAGAAATCCATCAAAACAGTATTAGAACTCCCAAGCAAATGGAGCTGATGTTGTGATGAGTGCACCTCAGGTCAGTCCATTAAAAATAAAGTATATGTTTAATTTTTAAATGCTGCTCTCTTGAGTCCTATGTATTTTGTAAGTAATGATGTAAATAAATGCCCTAAACCAAATGACCAAGTATCTATACCAAGTCTTTCCTTGTAGTATCCTACAAACATGTAGAAGGGTGGACAACAGTTGTACTAGAGGTTATGTGAGGACGTGTTGGTGGGTGTAGGGCTCCAGGCCAGAGTGAGAAATTGTTGCAAATATCCATCTTGAGAAACTTAGACAGAGACCCGTGAATTAACCAAACTCCTATATTAGGCACTGTGCTTTGGGAACTTCCTCATCTTGATAAGGTACTTCTGCAGACAAGCGGAACCCTGCAGAGGTAGGACACTGGCTTGCAAAACTCACCTCTGTCCCTCTGAGATGTCACTTAGGCAAGGAAGTTAAGCGCCTGCACAAGACAGCGACCAGCCTTGCAGGGGGAGGTTGTGAGATCTCCAAGACCCCTCTCGCACACCTACTGACTCTTTTCAAGAACTTTCAGGAATCACAACAGTACCTCTCCCCTGAGGAGGGATGACAGGTACCCGAAGAGTATAAAAGGAAAGTAGGCAAGCCCGTTCGCATGCACCCACCACCAGAAGATCCCAGCCACCAGTAGAGATCATCACTGGATCCAAGGGTGGTGATATCTTTTCTCTTTCCTTTCGTTTTCCTCTCTTTCTCTGATTCCGACTTTACAGGTACATAAAGGTAATGCTATCATAAGTTTCTCAGTGTGCTGTACTTTATAGTTTTGTAAAATCAGGCATTCATTCTGTCGTTATAAGCCTTGCCAAGTCAATATTGTCATTACATAAGTGGAGGAAAAGAAGGTTGTCAGGAGTAGTGAACATGGATTCACCAAGAGGAAATCATGCTTGGCCAATCTGATAACTGTCTATGATGGCATGACCGGCTGGGTAGATGAGGGAAGAGCAGTGGATGTTGTCTACCTTGACTTCAGCAAGGCTTTTGACACCGTCTCCCATAAAATCTTCATAGACAAGCTCAGGAAGTATGGGTTAGACGAGTGGACAGCAAGGTGGATTGAGAACTGGCTGAATGGCAGAGTCAGAGGGTTGTCATCAGCAGCACTGAGTCTAGCTGGAGGCTGGTAACTAGTGGTGTCCCCCAGGGGTCAGTACTGGGCCCAATCTTGTTTAACTTCTGCATCAATGACCTGGATGAAGGGACAGAGTTTACCCTCCACAAGTCTGCTGATGACACAAAACTGGGAGGTGTGGTAGATACACCGGAAGACTGTACTGCCATTCAGCATGACCTGGATAGGCTGGAGAATTGGGCGCAGAGGAACCTCATGAAGTTCAACAAGGGCAAGTGCAGGGTCCTGCACCTGGGCAGGAACAACCTCATGCATCAGTACAGGCTTGGAGTGGACCTGCTGGAGAGCAGCTCTGTGGAGAGGGACCTGGGTGTACTGGTGGATGACAAATTAACCATGAGCCAGCAGTGTGCCCTGGTTGCCAAGAAGGCCAGTGATGTCCTGGGATGCATTAGGAGAAATGTGGCCAGTAGGTCAAAGGAGATTCTCCTCCCACTCTGCTCTGCCCTAGAGAGGCAGCGTCTGGAGTACTGCATTCAGTTCTGGACTCCCCACTTCACGAAAGATGAGGAGCTACTGGAGAGAGTCCAGCAGAGGGCTACGAGGATGATGAGGGGACTGGAGTATCTCTCCTATGAGGAGAGGCTGAGGGAGCTGGGCTTATTTAGCCTGAAGAAGAGAAGGCTAAGAGGGGACCTCATAAATCCTTCTAAATATACTTAAGGTTGGGTGTCAGGAGGATGGGGCCAGACTCTGTTCAGTGGTGCCCAGCGACACAATAAGGGGCAATGGGCACAAACTGAAGAATAGGAAGTTCCATGTGAACACGAGGAAGAACTTCTCTACTTTGAGTGTGGCAGAGCACTGGAACAGGTTGCCCAAGAGGGGTGGTGGAGGCTCCTTCTTTGGAGATATTCAAAATCTACCTGGACGAAGTCCTGTGCAGCCTCCTCTAGGTGACCCTGCTTTGGCGAGGGTGTTGGACTAGATGACCCACAGAGGTCCCTTCCAACCCCTAATATTCTGTGATTCTGTAATATCTGTTCTAACCCCACTGCACTAAGAGTAATCTTATGAAGTCGTGAAGTTACCATCTTTTGCAATTCCACTGAATTCCAAGCAAAGCTTTTTTTGTAGTTTAGCCTCTTGGGTCATTATCGTGACTCCTGGGTGCCGCACAGATAATTGAAAGGCTCTCTTTCCCCTTACCCATCAAGTGGGACAGGACAGTGAGGAATGGTATCTGTGACAGATATTCCTCCCTGTCTTCTGCTCACAGCCATTGTGCAAAATACCAGCATGTCAGAAGACATGTAACCAGAACAGAACATGAGGGAAGCCAGGAAATAAAGATCTAACAGTCTTAATCAAACACAGCTGGGCTAAAGTTTAGTAAAACTTTTGAGTAAATCGGTGCTCCCTGAAATATTCTCTGTATTCTGTGACATCTATCAGAGAGCACTCAGAATGTTTTCTGTGGTTGGCTGCAAAGATCAGACTAGTGGGAGCTAATTATGCTCTTGTTCCTAAAATGGGGGTCCTGGAAGGGTGTCACTACGCATATATACTCAAGGTCTCACAATGCTTCATGTATAAATTCATGCAAGTCACTAGACTCTGAGGCCTTTTTCTGTCTTTTTCTTTAAACCAGTCTGAATCATCTACACAGCAAGAGATTAAATGTAGCCTGATAGCTGCATTTTGAAATCTTTGTACATATCCAGCAGAATATAATTTTAATTTTCTATCTTAGAAATGATAAGAGGGAAGAAACAGATAGATAGAAATAGATAGAATTTTCTATAATAGCACAAAGTCATATCATGTTTTTACATTTACTGAAGGTAATAATTCTCCAATGGCTTGACTATAAACTGCATGACTAGAATTTCATGATCTAATAGCACTGAAATGGGTATGGTGCCTTTTCCATATGCAAGTATGCATAAACTATTACCATTCACTTCTACAGAATATAGTAAGGGAAATAGCTAGTGATGGAGAGCTTCCATAACTGTTATATCAACTTATTCCTGGAAGTCTAGGAGGGGACAGAGGAAAATAACTTGTGGAATAGTCTGAGTTTCTACCTTCTAATAATTAGGCACTAGCTGTGAGAAACCTGGCTTCCAAGTGTTGCTACAAAAACTACTTGTAAATTTTTTGTTGAACTTTCAATGATCAGATACAGAAGCAGTCCTGGGAGCAGGAACTGGAAAGGTAGCACAGATATATGAGGAGAAACAGAGATACACAGGGTACCTAGCAGCAGGACTGTACTATTGATAAAAAAAATTTGTTGGTCATTAAAATCTTCAAGGAATATTAAATACATTTTGTCTCTCCTCAGACCAGCACTGGCCCTACATACTGAATGCTATCATCTGACTTAGATTTCATCTTCCAGTTAGGTATGGGAACTTACATAGAACAATCCCCAGTTTGTCAGTGCAGGTCAGGCAGATGGAACAGAGGTTGGCAGACATTTAGACTGGAGTACTTCTCTGTGTTTGCTTAAGAACACAGTGCTCCTAGAGATTGTTGATGTCAAACCAGCAGCAGCAAAGGAAGAATTTTCGTTTTATTTATTTACTTATTTTAGATTACAAGCTTTGCTAGCTTAGTTTTGTCGAAATTATATTTGGATACCTGATTCTTATTGGCTCTAGCCTTAGGTGCTTTACTGCATCATGGGATAGCTTTCAGATAAATTAAATGGATTTATACTGTTTGAATTAATGTTAAATTGGCAGACTTCGAAAAGCCAATTTTCATCCACTATAATTGACTGGTGAAGTTTGATTTCTGTAAGCATTTTAGAAAATTTTCTGAAGTTGGTCTAGTGGTGTGGAAAAAAAGGTGAAGAAGAGTCTGAGTTCAGTTTGGATAATAATAAAAAAGCTTGGGTCCTCTTTGATAGAAAAAAACCAGACTATTAAAATAAGCACAGCAATGTGATAAACTCCATCCCTGAGTGTCTTGTAGAAGTATGTATTTCCAATTGAGACAGAGCCCTTTCATGGGTGAATATACTTCACTACACAAATGCAATCTAAATGCTAGCTAGTGAGAGATAGTCAAGGGAGGGGAAAAATATTTTCCCAAATATTTTTGAGACAAACTTTGTGCAGGTTTGATTCTGAAGAAATGGCTCCATATGAAGATACAGGGTTTTGTCTGTTGTGGGCTGTGTCCTTACAAAGACTCTCCTAGTCATTTGAAAATAGCTTCTAGCACAGAAATATACTCTATTGCTTCATTTCTGTTGCTTGAACTTCATTAAAGGACAGTATAGAATCATAGAAAAGTCTGGGTTGGAGGTGGCCTCTGGACACCACGTGGTCCTACTCTCTACTAAAAGCAGACACTTAGATTAGGCTGTTCAGGGCCCTGTTACTATGAACTATTCTTCTTAAAATGGGCACAATTATAAGTGAGGGGTGAGTTATATTAAAGACCAAGGAAAGCATTGCACTGCACAGGTAGCATTAGTAACACATGTAGCCTACTGAGTTATTACAGACCGACCTATTAAAAGCACCAAACATTTCTACACTGTTTGTCCTGTGCAATTGTTTTCAGTCACCGTTGAACATAAGCTGAATTTAAAGCTATGATTTTCTGAAAAAGATTTTCCTAGTGAGGTATATTTGAGCATAAATGTAGGCATGTATGCAAATTGTGTGTATTATGCTTGAGGACAAATCCTTGCATTATTTCTTATGCACACAAAGTGGAAAATTTTTTCAACATATTTTTTCTAAGCACATTTAAAGGGACAGGTTTTTCTTTCAAAATGCAAATAATATTGGAAAATATAATCTGAAAAAACATTGGAAGACTATGAAGAAAAGTAATATTATTTTATGGGTCAGAGTTTGTGATGAGTATTTTACAAGAACGCTACAGGAGAAGTACAAAAATGCAGCTAAGGCTTTAAAGCAGAAATGTTCTCCTTTTGATTGATGAATAGAAAGTTAATGCATGTTGTATCACAGTAAAATTCAACCTGCTTGTTACTGGAGGGCAGAAAAACAATGGAAAAATATGTATCTTAATGCAGATACTGTCAGAGGAGTAGTATAGTCCTTTAAAGTTGGAAACTTTGAAGACTAATAGACATTACAGTAAGCCTTCATGTTTTCATCTCAGTAGGTTAACAATCAGTATCAGTCATAAAAGACTACAATATGTTAAGGAGTTCATCTTTTCAAAGACCTGACTATCTCAGTTGAAATGATGTGACATCAAAACCTTGAAACACTGCATGGCCTCATCTTAAAATGTCTATCAATCAACTACGTTGGTAAAAATATTCAAATAGGACCATGTCATGCATCAAGTGGACAAACTTTCTTCTGAATTCAGTTGGAAAATTGTCATGCTAACATACAAGTAAAAACTGTATGTCTTTTACATCCAAAATTAACACTAGGTTAAGAATCTGTTGTTTCTGTATATAAATATAAAAGAATATACAGAAGGAAAACAGAAATCTATTTATCTCTCAAAAACTCTTTAGCATGGTTTCCATCCACATGCAAAAGACTCACTTTTTTCCTAACATTCTTTTCAGCTCTGACTTATTAGGAATAGTGGTGTAGTTCCTAAAAATGATCCCAACATTTACTGTGAATTTTTCAGTTGAAAAAGTATTGTGTGTTGCTAGAAAATTAAAATTCAGAAAATTGTCTATTTCAGATCAGAAAATATCTTCCATCCTGTCTAGGCAACAGTTAAAGTCAGCCACTTGATGAACAGCTATAACAAAGTGTGGAAGCACTAGAGACTTGCTTTGGCTTACTTTGCAGGCCAACCTTTCCTATCGGTCTTAAATACTAAAATTCCTTAGACCGTTTCTCTACCCTCTTAGCAGTAAAATTACCTTAAACATGCTGAAATGCTGCTTTAAGACATTCAGTTTTCTTTTGGTTTTGTTACTTAAACACTGTCATTTCAGAAGATTGGCTGCCTTCTTCCCTGTTGGCAAAGTCTACACAGAACTGTGTTAGGAGGCTGCTTAGCATACAATAACTCTCCTGTTTCACTTCAGCATTTGTCTCTCCCTCTCTCCAACCCACTCCATCTGGCTCATTTACCTGTTCGGCCTTGTCAAAGACCAGATTGTGAGTACTTCTGGGTAGAATGTAAAATTTTTATTGTGTGTCTATTTTCTAGCTATCGCAGTGAGGCTTTTTACCTTGATTTGGTCCTCTGTTGTGGTGTAATGGTGAGGTGTGATGACAGAAGAATTGTGCAGCTCATCTCCTGTTCAGAAGAAACCCATACGTCTTTAGGGCTCTATGACAATTTGAAAAACAATACCCATCATAGTCAGAGATTACAGCCTGCAAATTTCCAACTGTAATAGATGAATCCAACAATGAGTTATCTACTATTGCTATTGAAGCACCAGCTTAATATGAAAAAAATCCAAATGTACTGTTTTGATCGCCTTTGTTAGTTGTTCCTTAACGTGTGATGAGCTAACATAAGTTGGAAAGAACGATCTCTAATTAACAGCTATGCCATTTTAAGACATTCTATATATGAAATAAAAGTACCAGTTAGGAACTATTTGAAGTTTGGCACAAAGCTTAGCCAGAGTCTGCATTTTTGGATGCTGTGTGAATCCACTGCCCATCCAGAATCTATTTCAATCTTTCTTACTGCTTCAATAATTGTAACTTATTTAGGAGATACTATTGAAGCTTTTCCTACAAATTTATTGTAAATAGAAAATAAATTAGCCACTATAAAAACATGAGTACACTACTGGCTAGGCTAAGTAGTAATGTGTTTCAAGCTGAGCAAGCAGATGGAACTATTTTCAATCTTACTCATTTATTTTAAAGTATTTTGTTCAACTGTTCTCAGAAAAAAATGTTCTCTGATATACTGAGGGTAAAAATACAGCAGTCAAACATATTAAGAAGGGGTTTTTAATTTTACAGCAGCATTTTGATACATATACAAAAAAACCCTCTTTCTGCTGTTTTAAAAGCAACAAAAAGTGTTTCAATGTTTGCAAAATGCCCTTATGTAAAAGACAAAGCTGTGGACTTAACTAAAACTTTTCTGCCGAATGGTGAAATGAAATTCAGAATGCCATTCTCATACTGAAAGTGATATTTTTTCATTTAAATGAGACTGGATGTGAAATTCATAGCCACTGTTCTAAGAAGGTAATATTCTATAGCATACAAAAATCTTCATTTATTCAGTCTCTCATTCCCTAAGTGGCAATGACTGATTGTTAAATGTAACTGTAGAAAGCTGATTACCAGTTGAGCATTGAGTCTACCAACTAACAAAATGTGTTCCTTAAATTGACACAAAATCCTTCCAGTTAGAAACATCCTAAGAAAAGTCAAGGGAAAACAAAAAAATTCTGCCTGATCAGCAAGCCCAGGTTAAATTAGACTCGACAAAAACAATCAAGGACAGCCACCCAGTAATGCCATTGAGTGACAGAAAAATTCCCAAACCCATTGCGGTCCCCTAGTACCTTTTGTTTCTTTAGTCACACTTCTCCAAGGTTAATGGTTTTAGTGACATTTGTATAAATTCAGATGTGCATAGATACACACACACTCATATATATGCACCTATTTATATACTCTTGATTTCCCATATGTTCAATTTTCATTAAAACTTCCCCTCCCTGTTAATGTGCAATTAGTTGTTTGCTGTCTGCTACAGTGAGATAATCCTTAATTCTCCAAATAGCTCCTGTAAATTTTCTAGTCATACTCACTTCAGGAATTTAGATAGGCAACAGCTCATTTGGTTATCAATTCCACAGTAAGCAGTGTGCTTCTTTGCAAATATCATACATTTGAACTTTTTACTTTCTTAAGTCAAAAAAGCATTAGACCCTAAATTGCATTATCAGCTGGCTTTAAAACCGAAAACAGGGCTACCATTTGCTGTTGCAGATAATTGTGCATTAATTCACTTTTTCTGTTATTACATCTGACAATTCTTCAATACAGGTTTCTACAACCATTCCAGTTAAGTAACTTTTAGTTTTTCTTTACTTGTTTGATGGGTGTTTTTTTTCAACGCAACCTCTCTTTCAAGCATCTGGTAGAGATTTTGTTTCTTGATAGGTATGTCCACTAATCTTGTTGTCAGCTATCAGAAAAGCCAGATCCTGTTGATGTTTGAAATTTTCTGCACAATTCCAATTATACAATTCCCTGAAATCAGCATAAATCCAGCATATCCCTCAGGCTCTTAAACATCAAAATATTACTGCTTTGCCATATTATCTACTATTTCTGTATGATTTAAATGTGAGGATGTTTTCCTTGCTATATAGGCACTGCATACTGTCTTCCTTCCATAATTAAATTTCTTTCATCACCATCTAAAAGTAACATTTCCTACTTGGAAGTATTTACTTTCAATGCTCTGGGTATACAACAGGCTAGGAATTAGCCTTTCCAACATGGTTAATTAAGAAAACCATATGAATGCGCATACGTGTGTGTGTATGCAGTTTTTAATATGTTTGCTCGGAGGTCATGGAATCATTCTGAACCAAAAACTTTCAGTTCACTAGTACTGAAAAAGAAGTCGATAAATTTGGAATGGTATAATTTGCCAACACTGTCAACACATATAGAATTATTTATATGAAGCATACATTATTTATTATTCTGTCACATAAGACATTGCTTTTCCTCGTGCTATTAAGCCAGTAAAAATCACGGTTTACCTTTATGTGTTAATAAAACTTAGTTATTTAATGTGATATTTATCTTACACAAACTGTAGCTCAGTTTTCATTTTCAGACATATGAACAGGAATATCATTTCATATGTTGAATTATTCTCAAGTGAGGTTCACTTCTGTATTTTTAACTCCCTCCCTAGGGGAAAGGGGAATAAACACTTTTAAAAGGCTATTCACACCATGTCAAAACATCTATATACGACAAAATAGGATGACTCACTCTCTGAAGGTGCCTATTTCCACTGACTTTGTAAGATTCTAGATAGACATAGACCAGGCATCTATCTTTGAGATGTCTGAAGTTAAGAGAAATTAATTCTATTATTTACTCACGGGAGAAAAGAGATCTGGATAAACTATTTTACCGATGGTCATAAAACCATTGATTCTAAGCAAGATAATTTGGCAGCAGAAAATATGTCAAACTGTTATAGTTGGAAAAGTATTAATCTTCATGCAGCCCTTTCAAAAACATTTGAAAGCCAAAAAAACCACATTGTTAAATGATTATCTGAATGATCCAAAAATACTGATAATAGACACAAATTCCCAAATAAAATTGGAAGATGCAACGTTTAACCTTCACAATAAATGCTAAATGGCCAAATCATAGAATCATAGACATAGAATCATAGAATCATAGAATGGTAAGGGTTGGAAGGGACGTTAAAGATCATCTGGTTCCAACCAGATGAATCAAAACACGACTGTAGAAATGGGACTGCAAAAGTGTTTTTAAAAAAAAAAAAAAACTTGGAAAAGAATTCCTAACTCTATATTACTCACATAAATAATTCAAAAAATATTCCATGGCCAAAAACCAAGACAGTAACTGCTGAATGTGGAATCCATACCCAGTTAATTGAGAAGAAACTTGCAAAAGGACATGGATGCCTTAAAAGCTGATATGAGTAATTTATCTAAGTCCTTTAGGTGATTTTTGAACAGCTTTCAGTGATTACTTTCCCTTATTTTTCAGAGCTAGTGATTTCATTAAAGCTTACTACTCAAAAGTTGAAACTGTAGACAATCTTTTGCTTACTCAGCTCAACCTTTGGGTCCCAACTGTGAGCCACTTGCTCCTGAATCCTGAGAAACATAAATAATATCAGCATTTTTTTCCCCAAATGTATTTTTAAAATTTCAGGAAAAAAACCTAATACGTTATTCCAGCCATTTGTCTGCAATCTGTAAGAAAACAGATTTTCCTGTGTGCCTGTCTCTCTGCATGTTGAAATGCAATGGAAAAAACGCACAGCAGTGATAAATGGTGACAGATAACTGGGAAACATTGTTGTGGTGGGAGAGGAGGGAAAGTAGAGGTTTGTGATTTTGTTGTGACCCAAACTGCCTTTAAAGCATGGAGGGGTTTTTCTGACCCACTCCACAGGATACCAGCAAGACGGTGTTGCTTTCTACAGTCCTGTACTCTCCTAAGGTCACTCTAAGGCCCAACACTAGAGACTCTGAATCGATAGAAAGAGTATTTGACATATCTCTCATTTCAGAGTCACAAGGGAGGTCATTATTCTGAGGAATGGGAAAATTCATTTTTTGCTGGCTTTTTTAAGTGTTTTGGAAACTTACATTTCCTGAGGTTTGGGGATTTTTTTGAGAGTTTATTATCTTTGTTGTTGTTGTTGTTGTTGTTGTTATATATTTGTGTTGCTTTTAAAGTTCAAGCAGAATGGCACAACAGGGTGTGCATTATGGTATTCTAGTGAGGTACACTGTTGATTATTAGATACAAAGCAGAGGACAGAATGTCAGCAACTTTCTAGGCATTTCATTATTACTTCATAATCATAATTCATTCCCTGGAGTATCTCACCATGTTCATGAGCTCTTTAAGAAAGACACAAGATTAGAAGAAATATACCTGCAGAATGGAGATTTTTTTTTTCATTTAATCAAGATATGGTATCAGAAGAAATAAGCACTGATATTTTCAAAGTGATCATGATAATATTGTATGATTCCAGAAAATTTTTGCATAAATTATACATTCTAGTAGAATAGACTATTTGTCATTATTAAACACTATGCAAATGAGAAAATATGCATCCACCAGAAATAAAGACTAATAGAATAAGTCTCAATTTTTAGAAACAATGCCTACTGAAATAGGGACCTGTCTTATTATACAGGGGAAATAGGATCTGCCTTCCTCAGGGTACTACAGTTTCTTCCGAGATCTTCTCTCAGGAGCTGATATTCTATACCGGGCCATCAGATATGCCAAAATGGCCAGCATGCTCATTCCCAGAGAAGAAAAACCTCCTTGCTCTGTACGAAACAACAAGATTGAATATTCTTTGGCTACCTCTACACTCTTGAATGTATCTGCTCCAAGATGCCATACCTGGCCCCAGGCTTAATGATGTAATAACTCTCATCCACACTATTCAGTGTAGGGCAGCCTGCCATGCCCTCTTTAGCTGGGCAGTCACCTGCAGATTTCACAATGCTTGGTCTTAGACTTCATTTGGGATTTGGACCCTCAGACATTTTATCATTTTGGTGGCTATCGGAGTCCTCAGTGGCTGAAAAAATACATGGTGACTGTGCCACAGCTCAAATGTTGTGGTATCTTTCTTTAGAACATGAAATGGTGGTATGTATTTCTCTCCAAACAAATAAAATCAGTGTAAAGCTGACCCAAATTGACTTATTCTTTGAAAAGACCTGCAAAAGCCATTGTTCTAAGACATATTTTGAATTAGTATAATACAGTCATACAGTAGCTCATGCATGTGTGTTCCTAGGTCTGTCTGTGTACATAAGTTGAATAGGCCTCTTATTTGCAACTATAAGTATATAAAAAAATGAAACAGAAGAAATATCATACCAAGATTTTCTTTTTCCCGGTGTTGGTATTTTTGAATGTTTATACCAGTGTTTCTGAATTTCTTTTTACCATTACATATAGAATGGCTATTTATCATAATGTATGCAGTAAGCACAGTTAAAAATTCATTTATCTGAGTCGTATTTCTTACTCTGTTCTCTACAGTCAGAGTAAGAAGATCAAGTAGAATGATAAATGTAAGGGATTGTTGGTAGCAAGAAATGTTCAGTTCCTAACATACCACTCGCATTTTTCACATAGTCAGAGGCGGAGGTGGAAGATTTTGAAGACAGATGACACCTAGGGATCTAACTATCTCATTTTTAAAGCATTATAGGTTGCTCAGATAACCACATTGCTGGTTGTCTGTTTACAAGAGCTTTTTTGACAAAATATTTTTTGTTGGAGATGGTATTTTTCAATGGATTGTTTTGTTTTTCCAAAGCTCAAGGTGGAATTGTTCTCTAAACTTTCTCTTTGGAAACTCTTCAGTACTACTAGATGAGCTCACCCCACTTAAACAGCAGCTTCTGTCTGACTCTTCGGTCACAGATTCAGCCCCCATGTCACTGAAATCATGTCACTGTTTTTTTCCATCAAGCCACAACTTTTTCCTTTATGAATAAAGTAGCTGACAATACCATAAGCCGTACTTTGGATGGCTATAAACATAACTTAAGCGTCTTTTATGGTGGTATGAACAGAGACGTTCAGCATCTATTCCAGGAAAAACTTAAATGTGTGAGAAAGTCAAAAGTTATCTTCATTGACCTATTTAAGTGCCCAGAATATTGATTAAAAGTGGTACTACTGTTCTTTATGTATGTCAAGAACATGATTTATTTCCTTCATAACAAGTTCTCCTACTGAAATTGAACAGTTGGAAAGAGAACATTGCTACTAAAAATTATTTTTAAAAGCCAGATTTTCTTTTCCCTGGAGATTTTGAAATCATTTTGACCTTTAGGAACAGCGAGCCTATATATCAATTATTTTAGGAACTGAAGTATTCCAGAAATTTGTAAACAGGAAAATTGAAACATATACTTTTGTCAGGTTTGATCAGAGTGTCACATTAATTTGGCAGAAAATAAACCCCCTTGTGTTCTAACTCTCTTCATCGCAGTGGGAGGCTAGATGCGGCTAGGTTTAAATTCTGAGTGATATCCAATTTGCCACTACCAGTCCAGTTGCGTTTAATATGTACCTACCAAATATGTAACTACCACGATTCTGGATACACTAATAGCAGTCTGCACCTTCAGTACAGTCGTGCTCATGAACTAGTACGGCCGCATTTGGTTGCATTCAGTGAGAAACTGTGACAACTGACTACTTAAACAGTGCAGTTTTATTTGTGCAACAGGTATAGAGGTTTTTTGAATTGCTGGTGATAGTGACTGTCTGCAAGAAAGCACGTGCAAATACAAAACGCTTGAAAAGGTTATAAATAATACAGCCTGGCTATAAACATTAGGGAGTAACTATTCCTGAGAAAAGCACTTAGTTTGAGTCTCACCCAAGGCGTCCCAATGGGGGGAGAAGCAAGGCTCAGCCCGTCAGCCTATCCCGGTTGTCGGAGGCAGTCTGAGGTGGAGTTTCCCTTGACTTGGTCGCAGTGTTATCTTCTTCTCCTCCAAAAATCCATGGTGTTATCTTCTTCTCCAAAAATCCCCTATTTCCCTGGCTATTTTTATGTTCTTTCTACCTTTAAGGTGGAGTTTGAGTGACTGTAGTCATACATACCTTTTATCATGATTGGTGTAAAATTCTCTCGCTTCACGTTTAAAGGTATAGTTTACGAAAAATCGAGAGCGCAGACTCGAAGAGGGGTGGTCGCGCCTCGGAGGCGGGTAGCCTTTGGGATGGAGGTGTGTTTTGGTATTAAAACGATATTAAAACGAGCAAAGTTCATGAGAGTATAGCACTTTGGCAAGGTTTTGAAAATCTGTTGGCTCAGGGGGCCAGATGAGCTGCTTATCAGTTCCAGAGAACCATTTCTTCCCGCTTTATCATCACAGAGCATGGCCACGGAATCTCCACTCCGCTTCATCCTCTATGGTATGTTGCAGGGAGTTGCTGTGTTAGTGGGTTCCTCGCATGCCTGCTGCAGCTGTGTCCCATCCTCAGAGCTCCTTCTGATTTTATGCTTTTCCTCAATGGGTGAACACTGCTACGTTTTTCATATAAACCTTAATTTTCAGATATAAAACCTTAATTTTACTGATAATTCCACACAGAGTGAATTTGGACATATTGAAATGACTGTTTTCATCATAAATTCTTCAGAAATCAGAACTCTTGATTTCAAAACTTATCTCTGATTAATTGTTTGCTTTAATTCTTTGGGGCTCAAAATATTAATCAAACATATAGTTACAAGATAATTTTTATCTCCCAGTTTCCCACTGGCTATTTTTAGTGTAAAATGCTTCAGAAAACTCTAGTTCTAAGTTTAGAGGAAATTAGGACTTCCACAGAGGTCAGGAAGATATTCCTTATGAGGAAACACAGCAAGTCCTGAAACTGTTGCAGTCTCTTTGCTCTGGGAGAAATGAGTGACGACTAGACACCAACACCTAACCACACAACAGTCCCTCCTTTGCTCGCCTTTCCTCTGTCATCCCCTCTCTTTACAAGAACAAGTACAAGAGACCTCAGGGAACTGTACTTGTAGGAGCACCCTATCCCATTGGCAGAGGGAGGGGGGCCACTGCTCCCTCTGTAAAGCTCTCATAAGAGGCAGTGAATAGGGGAAGGCAGAACACACCTTATGCACAGGGTTTTCTTTTTTCTTCCTTCTCTTAAAGTCAATGGAGAAAGAAATACAGAGAAGTCAGGTGTGGGGACAGGAAAGTAAAAGGAAGACTTTTGTTCCTGTGTGGAAAAAGTTTGGCAATAAACATGCTGCAACATCTAAAAGTTTCCAGTATCTGCTGAATCGATGTGCATATATGTACAGAATAGTTTTCTCTGTAATTTTTTTTCTTTCTAGTAAATTGTACTAATACAACTTTTGAAAGGAATGGGATCTTTGGAAAATGCTTTTTTTTATAATACTTACATAATAATTGCCTAGTTTTAAGTATCTACATGTGACTAAATGTATTGGTTTAACTGACAATAGTGGTTTTCCTCATAAGCCTTGAAATCCAAACATCTTTTGAATTTCCAGTGTTTACAACATATAGCTTGTCATTCTGCTTTTTAACATAAAATGAAATATATCTGATTAAAACCACCCTATCAAAGCAGCTGATGGCAAATATTCAAAAGGGAGCTCTATGCCCTAAGAGAGTACTGTGACACTGGCTTGGGAAGCACATTCTACTATGAAGTCTATGCAAAAAGAAGCATTTCATATCCCGGTTTTAAGTGTGTCTCAAATCTCCAACCTCTTATTGAAAGTCTCCTTGAATGTCATCCTTTGATTTCTAAGCAAGTGGAAAAAAAGAAGGTTGTCAGGAGTAGTCAGCATGGATTCACCAAGAGGAAATCATGCCTGACCAATCTGATAACTGTCTATGATGAAATGACTGGCTGGGTAGATGAGGGAAGAGCAGTGTATGTTGCCTACCTTAACTTCAGCAAGGCTTTTGACACTGTCTCCTATAATATCCTCCTAGGCAAACCCAGGAATTGTGGACTGGATGAGTGGCCAGTGAGGTGGATTGAGAACTGGCTGAATCACAGAACTCAGAGGGTTGTAGTTGGAGGTCTAGTGGTGTTCCCCAGGGGTCAGTACTGGGCCCAGTCTTGCTCAACTTCTTCATCAATGACCTGGATGAAGCAAGTTTGCTGATGACACCAAACTGGGGGGAGTGGCTGGTACACCAGAAGGCTGTGCTGCCATTCAGCATGACCTGGATAGGCTGGAAAGTTGGGCAGAGAGGAACCTGATGAGGTTCAACACGGGCAAGTGCAGGGTCCTGCACCTGGGGAGGAACAACACATTGCACCAGTACAGGTTCGAGGCAGACCTGCTTGGAAGCAGCTCTGCAGAGAGGGACCTGGGTGTCCTGGTGTATGATAAGTTGACCATGAGCCAGCAGTGTGCCCTGGTTGCCAAGAAGGCCAATGGCATCCCGGGGTGCATCAAGAAGAGTGTGGCCAGCAGGTCGAGGGAGGTTCTCCTTCCCCTCTACACTGCCCTGGTGAGGCCTCATCTGGAGTACTCTGTCCAGTTCTGGGCTCCCC
>Ga0065711_1031514_pt1 | contig 29462 bp, 15 predicted proteins | sample Hoacrofraction12_FD_59098 | JGI IMG/M metagenome (GOLD analysis project Ga0065711, IMG submission 59098) | Hoatzin crop microbial communities from Cojedes, Venezuela - Epithelial fraction 12 v2 (version 2) | ecosystem: Host-associated > Birds > Digestive system > Esophagus > Crop | place... | reverse complement strand
TTGAGATATTTGTAAGCATATATTAGGTCCCCTCGCAGCCTTCTCTTCTTCAGGCTGAACAAGCCCAGCTCCCTCAGCCTCTCCTCGTAGGAGAGATGCTCCAGTCCCCTCACCATCCACCATCACCACCTGGACACTCTTCAGCAGCTCCTCATCTTTCTTGAAGTAGGGAGCCCAGAACTGGACAGAGTACTCCAGATGGGGCCTCACCAGGGCAGTGTAGAGAGGAGAACCTCCCTCGACCTGCTGGCCACACTCCTAATGCATCCCAGAAATAGATTAGAGTCAAGGAAAACAGATTTCACTAACAATTAACTTCCTACCTGTTTGGTAAGATTAGTAACAAGAAAAGACAGAGAAACCCTATCAGCACAGAAGAAGTTGTAGTTTCAGCTCAGCCCATACTAGACACCACAGGAATCCAGTATACTCAGTACTTTGCTAAGCTACCATCTTCTAGCTCCCACAGGTAGGTGCATTTGGCCATGATCAATACCCAGTTAATCCAAAGACTATATTCAAGTCTCAGGTTATCCCACCACAACAGAAGAGCCAGTCCACGTGAATCAGGATCTCGCTCTGCTTTCCAGTTGCCAAAAAACCTTTCCCAGTCCACCTCCTGCTTCCAACCCTGCAGGAACCAACAACCTCTAAATCCCTTCTTCCTGGAGGTGAGCCAGCATCCCAGGGGTTAATTGTAAAATAAATATTGATCAAATCCAGTCTATCCAACAGCCAGCCAGATGGTGCAGCTGTCAAACAGCTCTGTCAGTGTGTAAGAATTAATTGTGCTACCGGTCCAACTGTAAGCTCACGGCAAAGTTACATTTTAACAGTCAAATTAATTTCAAGACTCCATTTTCTTCTTGCCATTTTAAATCACCGTAAAAAGAGATACAATATTTCTGGATTATAATAATAATAAAAAACCCCACCCATACTTTCCCACGATCTCTAGCATGGTACTACTAATACACATCACTCAGATTTTACAGCTTCTCCCAGAAATCCTCACATGAAATCCATGCAATGATTCCGTAGAGGTTTGCCCTCGCTCCTTCATACATACCAAAAGCACTTTTCTACCACATTTTAAGCAAATCTATATGCTGCATAAAACTAACACGGAATTACTTTACACAGTACACTGCTGTTCAAGATTTACCTTCTGAAATGAGAAAAAAGCTTAGCAAGTGGCATGCATTTATAATACCATTTTATAAGTGTTTTAAATACTCATATGAAAAATACATAGTACATTGAAAATAAAAAGCTGTAGTGAAATACAGTAACAGCCTGGACAGACGCAATCACAAGGCTATTTCACAAGTAGCTGCCGGGTCTGCAAATAACATAGCCAGTGAAGAACCTCCAGAGGAAGAAAGTCACTGAGACAATAAATTATTGGACTAAAAAGGCTTCAATGCAGTGAGGAAATAAAGCCAAAGAAACTTCAGAAGAGTCATTTTGCTTTGTAGAAGTTGCCAAAAATCACATGACACACTGCAGCATCCAGCTGAAAATAATATCTAGGCCTGAATAACTGGTTACTGCATTACTCTTCCTCCCTCTCTTCTACCCCAAGGAACATGTGAATTGCAGCTTTCAGGCTACTTGAGACTTCTGTATCATTGTATTTTGGAGCATTGAAAAATACATGCCTTCTAAAAAATATCAAATATGACTTCTGAAAGTTACGTGGGGACTAGCAATAAAAATGTAAAAAAAATTTAAGAAGCGAAAAGCAAAAGCAAGAGAAGCACCACATTCCAGCCTGGTTCAGGACAGCATTTCCCAGTCCAGGCACCCCAAATTATCAGATCATTTCTGCCTACACCCACTTTCAGGTACATGAAAGGTTACATGAATGACATTCACTTTCTTGCTGTCTGGAGGACAAGCGCTCAGGAGCTGCCTTCACTGTGTGAAGGCCAGGGCAAAATGATTTAGGGGCTAAAATCCTAGCCTACAAGAAGTCAGCCGAAGCTTTAGCAGCTATCCAACAGCTGTTCCAAGCCAGTGAACTGCTGATCCACACACCAGCAAGACTTGGAGGGTGCACGGGACCTTGTGGAAGAAAACTGCTCAAGTTTTCAGGGCATGGTTATTGCATGCTGAGATGAAGAGAAGCAACACGCGTTTGAAAACAGAAAGGTTTCTTCCTTCTGTTACTGTCTACTCACCATTTTACAATACAGTTTGAAAATGTAGGAATGATGATTAAAAACCATCACATTTCCACTAAAGTGAAAACTGGAGCATCTGTATCTGTGCTGCTGCCTCCTGTGCCCGTTAGAACGGAGAGGTAGCCCCAAGGCTAGTGAGCTGCGGGCAGCCGTCAGAGACCACCTTGCACAGCAAGGCAGCCCAGCATGAGCAGAAAGTGCCATCAGCTGCAGGAACAGCACTTTTCAGAATAGCAACTGCTGCTGGGCTCTGGAGCCCTTGTCCAGAAGACGACCCAGCAAGTAAGGATTTGAGGAAGTCATCTTTCCCCTATATTTCTACCTGCTTTCTACCTGCAAATGGGAGAACATTGCAAAGCCTTGGTTGCACCAGCCTACCAGCAACCTATGGGTTACCGCATTTGGCTGTATTTCTGCTGTCCTCACCTGTAAGACCTGTAGACCCACCTGAAAAGCCTTTTCGCATTACTTAACAGGAATGTATTAGACCTCCTTCTAAGAGGGGAGGGGAGGTATTACTTAAAGCCAGCTTTTAAAATACTCTTTCTAAGTAAGAGTCAGTTCATTTTCACCCTACCCCAAGAGCTGACTTCAAAAACAAGCAGGAAAACTTCAGGCTACACCACTGGTATTTCAATTTCGAGGACAGCAGCTTTTCTGAAAGAAATATGAGCGTGCATCCTACAAAGACTGCCACATGTACAAACGCCTTCCCCACAAGATAATCATTTGTATGTTATTCAATATAGCATAAGCGTGTTCCATGACAGACAACGCAATATACTAACAAAAAAGTTTGCTACTACTTCAGATTTCATCATTTTTCCTCACAAGAAAAGTGTACAAAACTACCTATTTTAAAATTTTATTTAAAATCAAAGTTCTGTAAGCCATCAGCAGTTCATCGTTGTTACACTGTTACTTGGTAATACCAAAAAGTTAGAAAAAACCCACAGAATCTAAAATTTTATTCTAACATAACATGCACCTGTTTTTATGCTTTACTTGACACACACGTGGATTAAGAAAGTATGCTTGTCAGGCTGGTGTTGTTCAGTATGTATAGGCCCCAGAAGAGCTGGCTGAGAATGTTCTGACAAAACTTATTCTTTCATCAGAAAACAGTGTTCTGTCAAAACTAAATCTGTTCACAGGAAGAGGGGAAATTTTGACAAAACTTTCTGGGAAAAGAAAAATGCGTATAAAACAAGAACTTCCAAATTGTCACAATGTCCAACTTAAATATCTTGTAAATTAAGAGATTAAACTAATCTTGAATGCCTTTTCATTTCCAAGCGCGTATTAATCTTCTTTTCAGTCAAGTTTAAAAAGCATTGAAATTGAAATGAGGTGCTTCTAAATACCGTGAATCCAGTATTTTCACTGATGAGTTCTCATGCCCTTTCCCCCACTCTCAAATTATACACTGATTAAATTTGAGACTCTAACATTCCAGTTGGGATAGGAAAATTTTCCTTTCTTTTCTCCTTAAAATCATTTTGGCATGATCAAAAATGCCTGTTTTCCTCTGCCTCTTCTCAGCAGACAGGGAGTCTGTACTGTCAGTCACACACACAGCCACACTCTACTGAGTTCCTTTAGGATTAGGATTTTATGGAACAAACTATCTCTAACCGATGTTAAAGATGAGAAATAGAAGATAGTATAACAAAAACAATCATGTTTATAACAAATTTCCATTTCTTAGAGAACATGAGAAAAAAATCCCCATTGCCCACAGCAAAATCTTGCTGCAAATCATACATTTTAGGAACTAAATGTGGCATAGGAAGAGAGTGCTCCGAATTTTTTTTTTCTGCTTTCCTTTTTTTTTATTCCTGGTGAAAGTAATCTCTCTGAAAACAACTGCAACACAACACAAATCCAGACTCAGGTGAAGAGTTATAGCAGCAAAACCATCAAAACCTTTTTCCTCTGAGCTAAAATTATCACTGCCATTTTTACCCCATGTTTCCGACATTCGAGACATCTGAAAAAAATCTTCCTTGCCAGCTCCCATCAAACTCTGACTCAACTGGGGAAAATCTGAAACACAAGCATCTACCTGGTTGTTCTCCATCAGGACCATATGGAGAAAAGACAGCACTCCCAGGAGGTTCTTGCAGAATTTTATTCTCTTACCTGAAAGTTTTTTTTTTTTCACATCAAATAGTTTCACTATTTCTTCCTGAATTAGGACCTCACCTAATTGCAAAGCTGCAAGATGGGGCACACTGTAACACCATCATTCAAAAGTCTGCCAATTTGGGGAGCACGAGTTATCAGAAGCATGGTGATGATCATACCCACTAAAGCCTGGCTGAACAGCTGGATTTACAACAGCCATTGTTAATGATTTCTTGCCTTTTTTAACACCAGGAAATGCGACGTGGCATAAACAGAGCTGACAGTGAGTATCTGAAGACCAGTTTCTGCAGGCGACCTCCGGAGTGGGTGACGTCAACAAGCTGTGGCATGCGAGTCAGCTCCTGAGATTGACAGTAATGGTCAACTCCAGCAGGTCACAGCTGCTGAGCACCTAATTCCGACTTGAAAACCTGGGTCCTGACTTATTAACGTTACTGCTGATAAACTCTCCCCTGTGCTTTCCCCCACACCAATTATTGTTTTTATGATAGTTTTGAAGATACAGTCAGTGCTATTTATGTGAAGAGCACCATATTAAAGCTGTTCTTAATAAACACATGGCTCAATATTCCTGCTGGTTACCTCCCTCTTGGCTCAGCGATATCCCCTCCAGCTCTGAGACTACTGTGAGTGTACAATACCAGCTGTGCCAAAGCAGTTGGTTTGAGCTAACTCCTCTGTACTAGTCGGTCTCCTGCTTTCTGTCAGGAGAAAAGACAAAGTTTCAATCTCATCAGGGAAATGAAATCACCCATTACTTCAAGCTTTGCCTCATACATTTGCAATGCCCTTGCTGGTTGGACTTTGCCCCAGGCAAAGTCCAGACGCCTTCTGTCAGCTAAGCATAGGGCAGAACAAACCAAACCTCCTGTTTTTATTAATAGCAACCTGTTAACTAATCAACACCATAAAATAAAACCCAAACAGATTTCAGACTTTATTCAAGACCAACCTGGCATGTAAAAATCATCTGAAGCACAAATGTTAGTTAAAATGAGTACATCCTGGCTGCTACTTGTGGAAAATTAGATAAGCCACAAATGTCCCCCTAATGTCATTTATCTCCAAAAACCTGCACGTCTTCAGAGCCAGCTGCAATTTCAATTCTTTACCAATTTCATTCCCTGGCTGCAGAATCCTGCAAGTGTGAGTCAACTCTGACAAGCAGCATGGTATACAAAAAGAAAAAAAGGCATGGCAAGGCTCTGATTTTATTGTCTCTGTAATTTCCATATTAAATATGCACAGCATACACACACAAAGACCGCAAGTTGTCAGGGTTCTTTCAAAAAATTAAAACAGAAAACACAATGCCTCACTGCCAGTCCCCCCAAAAAACAGCCTGGAATGTGAAAATCAGCCCAGGATATGTCTTATTTGCACATCACAGTAAGTAATAGTAGTTCTTCAGGCAAAGTAAACCTCAGTTGTTGCTGTGCAATTTAATGGCATTTATTGGAGCTGCACAAGTGTAACTAATTATCCATGCAGAAAAAATTTAATAAGACATATTTTCTCCAACACAGCAGAGGAAGAATAGCCACCTTTCTTAGCTCTCATTTGCTAGCAGAAATTTTTAAAATACAAATATAGCAATATTATTGTCACCAGGAAGGTGACATTACAGCAGAATAACTTAGTCAAAGCAGGTGAACTCTTTACCATCAAAAAGAGCATTCCAACAAATTCCAGAGCAACCAAATATTACAGTCTCTTAATTTAAGAGCTGTGCAGTTGATGCAAAGCATGTGTTTTCTTCCTCTCTGCCTCTGGAGGCAGAACCCACCATCTCTGTCACTTGCTGAGACTGGAAGAAAACATCTGCGTCATAACCTCTGGTACAACACTGAATTACAGAAAAGCTCAAACCCATACATAGTTTAGAGCTGGTATTTTTAAAAAGTTTTTGCTCTGTTGAACACCGAGCACAGATGTCCACAAAAGTACTAAAGTTCTGACATCTTCTTTACTTCCTAGCTTCCCACAGATTTCAATGTCAGTTGAAGTGCTTAATCACTTCCCTGGATCCAGCTGTAGTTCCCTTCAAGCTCCCTAAAAATTCCTGCCTGAGTAGGAGCTGTGTGCCTGATCAGTAAGCAGCTCATATTGCCTGTGTACAGCTCCCCTTGTGCTAAGGGACTGCAGCTGAAAAAAACTAATACATGCAGAGTTTACCTCCTTTCAGGCTATGTGCGAAGCATCCCTAAACTCCCTCTCCAGCAATACAAACCTTACAGATAGAGCAATGCTTGTGTTCACATTAACATACCTAGCACTTAATATCAGAGCCCAGTAACTTTTCAACACACTACCCCCCTGTAGCCCCAAGCATACCTACAAAAAATGTTAGGCTTTCAAGTTGAGCCCAGATGCCTACCCAATTAATGTAGCTGTCATTTATCTCAATGCTTTTGACATTAATATGGCACTCCAGCATCCTGCCAGTGACATAATGCCAATACGATCAGATCTTGTCAGGCAGGGATGCAAGGAACATGGTTTCATGATTTTTTTTTTTGTGACCTTCAGTATTCCACCACAATCCAGGCCATTTCATCAAAACTATAAAAGAGGACAAAGTTTCAGCAAGGCAGAGTTTAGCCACTCTGCTGTTCTCTTTCCCCGTTACCATCACTACAACTGCATTGCCATAAATGTCTGTGCCTTCCAAGCAAATAAAGATGACACACTCTGTGCCCCAGAGAACTTAATTTCTTACATGTCTTAAGATAAAAAGCAACAAGTTCAAGCATGAGAAGGCAAGGCGTCGTCCTGGAGATGAGAGGAGAGACTGACAACAGAACAAAAAGGTAGGAAAAATAAAAATATCCAGGGTTTGTTTTCTTTTTTCCCGCACAAACAGCAGCTGGAAAGAACAGGGGAGCAGGGAAGAAGGAAGAAAGAAATGATTCAGAGACATTTAAAGCAGGAGGAAGTAAGAATCTCTACCAAAATGCAGGAAGAAAAAGAAAGCCAGTGAAGAGACCAATCAGAAGAAGCAAGTATTGCAAAGGTGGAGAGCATCCTTGTGTGTCTTGCTCAAGATGTCAAGGCAGTCTCAGAGCACGGCACATTTAACTCCTGGCACAAAGAGTTTACGGTGACCTTGAGTGTGGAAATCTGTTTAAAGGACCATGAGCTTCTAACATTTAGAAGACAAAAAAAGTCTTTTGGAAACAATACAACTGAAGTCGATTGCATTCCCCTTCTGGTTGTTAATTCCATGCCTCGTTCCTGCATCTCTTTCTTTACCAAGTTATTTACTAAGTGCATTAACATAAATGGAACCAGAAGATTTATTTTTAATTAAAAAAAAGAGAGAAAGAGATGTAAGCACACTTTAAATATTGCCAGTGCCTTTCATGACTTCATTAAAAAATAGATTTTAAGATTCACCTTTCGTAGCTATTGCAATAGAGCTGTTTTTCATCGACTCAGTGAAATTCACATTCCTTTTGCTATGAGAAAGAAATGTAAAAACAGATCTCATTTTTCTAAAGCAGAGACTTCCTCCAATAAGGAAGCAAAACAACTAAATTATTTAACTGCCATGTATAGGAACAGTGAAAGGAAAATTAAATCATTAGCCTTCTTCAAAACAGGAAAAGAAAGCAATCTCTCATCAGATATTTGCTTCTTCAGCTATCAGTGTTGCACTAATTATACTCAGAAGCACACAGCAAGATTATTAGGAGAATATGAGGCGTTTTCTAGCACTTTCAGAATTGAACTTGTCTGTCTCCCAGGTCTTCGTGCGCTGCCCAAGTCCTCCAAACAACTTCTTACCAGCTCTTACAGGGCAGCAAATGGCCCTGATCCCTAGTCCTAAGGGATGACGTCAGAGGCAAGCTACAGGTGAGTTGCCTCTGGGGATCTGACGCACATATTAAACACAAAAGAGCCACACAGCATGTGAAGGAAGCTGAGCCAGAGAGTACTAAACTCATGCATTTCATCTTCCCTTCTGTTATCTCCCTTCACTCCTTCTGGTAGTCAAGAGAAGGATCAGCCAACGTGGATGCACATGATACACCACCAACACAACATGGGCTCTCTACCACAGAGCTCAATCAAACTGCATGTTTCAGAAGGTGCTTCTCAGTAATCCAGGCTTCCCAACACTTATCATGCATATAAACTGCTATTTACTCCTATTCAGAGTCCTTCTGTGTCCCAAACTGCCAAACAATGAAGCCAAGAACTTTGAGCTAATCCAACACTTGCTGTACAAAGGAATGCCAAACTGTAAGTAACTGCAAAAATCTAAGCAAAATTTATACCTATTTTCCCCCTGAAGGAAGAGTAACTAACAGAAACAAAAGGCTATTAAACTTCAGATAAACATATGAGGGATTATGATTTCCTTGAAGATACAAAACAGAGTGAAAACAGAATTTGTTTTAAGGACAAAAATTCAAACAAGCAACGTTAGAGATTGTTTCGTTTGATACCCATGTCTACATTTCATTGCAACCTATTAAGCATAGAAGGCTAAAATCTTCTGTTTCTCAAGGAAGTGTAGTGTGAAAACATGCAGGTTACATCACCAAAAAAAAAAAAAAAATATATATATATATAGTCACATTAGCTTTTTCCTTCCTGTTGTATCATCTACTCTGTCCTCCTCCCCATCTGCATCACAGAACAACACCAGCTGCAGCCCAAAATTTTCTAAGAGCCTGTTAGGAAATTCACCTGTGCAGCCCAGCCCAGGTGTGCTGTCACAGAAGACAGCATGAACCGTGCCACAGGGAGAGCTTCGCTGGCAAACCCAAAGGGCGACAGGGCCCCGTCGGAGGGAGTCCCTTGGAAGGATGTCAGCTGGGCCTGGAGGCGCAGTGCAGGGCCTCAGCTCCACGGCATCTATAGCTCTGTAGGAGATATGACCCAGGCGACCAGTTGCTCTCCAGATCATCTTTCTTGGTCTCCTCAGAGGATTCTAGTTTGCTGGCACTCGATGTAGCATGAACTGTCACCCGGAGGCCTCAGAGCAGCTGTCAATCAGCAGCTGCAGGGCACAGCTCACCCAGGCAGCGCACAGCGAAGCAGAGCTGCCTCCAGATGCCACTGGCCACACAAGTTTTTTTGGAGTAAAACCCAAGTACCTCTAAGTGCTGTGTGGCCAGCAGGACCTCCTCCAAACAACCACAGCATTGTCTGTCGGAGCAAATCTGCACAGCCGGTGCAAGCCAAGGCACACTCCTCTGGTGCAGGAGTGCAGGGCAGTGTGAGAATACAATGTAAGTGAGACAGAGCAAACACTGCCAAAAAAAATAAACAATCCCAATGCTGAGATTACAGTTACACTAGCGAACTAAAGGCCAGGAAACGGCCACAAACCCTAGCACATGATCCTCCACAAACAAACTGTTAGTGCTGTTCCTGGTATGGGTTTCAGCTTCAGCAACAACTTTCTCCCAACATCCAGGTAAGGCAAAGGGCTTCAGACAGGCCAAGGACCACATTCTGCAGGCCAGCTGGAGGGAGCCACCCTGTTTTGGAGAGTTATCTTTGTACGTACAGCCTGGCCACAGCACCCATGCCACAGCTACAGAAAATACTAGCATAACCAAACTGGAGCAAGGCCTCCAAGTCACCACAGTAGTCGTTGCAATGTTGTCAAGTGTTTGGATACCACCATGGCAAAGGCAGCGTAAGACCCTGAAGCACTCAGAATAGGTTTGCTGTCCTCAAAAAGGAGGCAATCTGATCACTCCTGCCCAAAAACGAACGAGTGAGCAATTCCTGGGAGTAAAGGATCTAAGAGATACACTGTGGAGGGTCTGGCTGAACACAGTTCTCAGTCAAGCAGGGAGACAAGCTAAAGCAGCCTCATGATTATACCAGCCATGCACTTACAGCATTTTTACTCTGTTTATACAAGGAAAATGTTTTCAGCAGGTCTCATTATTTAAGATCCTTCAAATACCCCGATTTAATGCAGTGAGAAAGGTTATGGTTTCATTTCCCTGGTGAATTCTCAACATAATTTGACAACAGTGAAGGACTACTCTTGTTCATCGGGTTAAATACAGACCCTGCTGCATCACCGGAGATGCTGTGGACACCAGGCCCTCTAACAGCCCACCGCACACGATTTGGTGTTGCCTGTCTTTGACAGTGCATGTTCCTTGCAAGAGATGGTTTGCAACAGCTTTTATAAAAAGATAGTGGAGTTAATGTTTGCCTCTGCTTCCCCAAGCACTAACTATACCCGCTTCCCCCATCACATGCAGATAATGTGACCCAGAGCAATGCCTTGAAAATTTGGAATAATGTCTGTAATCCTCAGAGTTTGATCTTGTGAGACTCAAGCTGCCCAGAGCTCCCATATAAGCCATCCAGCAACGAGATTACTCTGCTTCTGCAAAGGACGCTTTATAGCACCTCACAAGATTGAGATCTGCCTGGTCTCTTGTATCCATAAGCCATGCGATGTGGCTTGTCGAAATCACTAATCAAAATCAAATCAGGCCAAACCATGCACTGTAAGTGTGACAGCCAAACAGAGCCCTTCATCTCCCATAACACGGCAGCAGTGCACAAAAAGCAGCAGTGCTAATGCAGCATTTTAAAACACATTTTTGCACTGTACAACAGCCACAGGTTGGGAACCCATCGCCAAGGGCTCATTATGCAGACTTCTGCAGTGTGCCATGGTACCAACAAGGAGGAATGCATGTATGAGGGCCTGCCTGCTTCCTGCCATGCCACACACATATCTCCACAGGTGCCACACATGTGTAGAGCCCCTTGTGCAGACCCAAGAAGTGGTGGAAACAATGCTGTCAAGGAGAAGGAAAATCAAGCACGTGGTCATTCCCCTTCATCCCAAGATTTCAGCTTCTCCTGTGCAGCCTCTGCTCTTCCGAGTAGTCTGGCTGCAAAGAAGAGCCCTTATGAGTGTGCAGAAGAGGGACCAAGTCCTGCTTATGCAGGGTAAACCCTTCTGTTGTTTGAGTGGAAGCAATAAAAACATAAATGCAGAGAGACAAAAGCAAGGCTGCATTTTCAAACAGCAATAGCAAATTTGAGATTTCTAAAACGAGAGGTGGAGGAGCAGTGTCACCAAGAACATATCAAGGCCTAAATCAGCAAGTAAGGGCAGCTTTAATCTAGCAATTAGCCTGAAATAGCACAAAAGTCAGTCACCAAAATCACAAGATGTCACATCGAATGTCTGCCGTTGCAGCTCCTTCATTCCCATCACTACCTAACTCAAAGATAAAGCTCGGATGGGCACTTCCATGCACACAGTGACTGCCTCTCCAAAATGCATGGCAGGCACACAGTCAGGTCTGATGAATCCCTGGGTGAGACAGGAGACGAGACAAAGGCTGCCACCCTGTTATTCGATATTGGAGATGCAAGGCTGGGTGTTTCTGAGCAGTCATTCATATGTGATTTCAGTAACTGTGCATAATCTTCCACAATAATATCCACAATCAGTGGTGGTGTTGATGTTAATTACTGAAGTTTAAATACAAAACATAATGAGATGCTGTAATTCCATTTACAGACAGTTTTACCCTCAACATTAAACATTATTCTGTTATAAAAAAAAAAAATCACTTTAGCTTAGCCATCTTAAGGGACTTGCATTTTTTAATCATCAGTTTTAATTAGGCTAAAAAGTAGAGTATAAATCAAGGTCTTTTTTGAGGCACTCTCAAAAAGCACAAAAAAGGTTCCCTTCTTTATTTGACTGAAGTGCACATTATGCTAAAGTGTTAATGAGAGCAAATGAGAGTAACTGAAATCAGTCTCCTGCTAATTTTCATAATTTGTAGTGGAACACTTTACTAATTAATAATAGACTTCTAGAGACATCTATGTTGACAAATACACACGTCGCACTCCTTTACCTTTTTGGCGTCTCTCCTCAGTGCTGAGTATACGTGAAGGTGCTTTCATACATTTTTTCCTACAAGTTAGTTAGCAATGAGAGCTTGCATTTTTCCATGAGTCTTCTGATTGCACTACACTGTATGGGGGTCTACATTAGAGGATACTGTTTCAAGACTGCGGAAGTCAGTAACAGCAACACAGTTCTGCCTTCAGAGACACACTGAAACAAATGTACTTTGCAGCCAGTGGTACCGTAGAATGCACAGGAAATAACACATTATAAAAAACTATATTATTATTCAGGTTTGAATTTCTCTATCTCTAAAGTCTACAGCTTAATTGTGTTGCTTTTATGCCAGTGGCTGTCATCTAAGTCAGCCAAAGCTATCAAGTGTATCACAGAAGGATGGAGATTGTTGCTCGGACACTGCAGTTGTGAACACCTTCGGGGCCCTTTGCTGCTTCCCATCCATTCTGCTAAATCACTCTGACCAACTTTGTCTTACAATAGGCCTAGAAAACATTAAAAAGTGAAGGGTAAATCACCTCATGAAATGCAAAACCCACCAAGACGAGGAGCGCTTGCTGTCTCTTTGCCACACAAGTCTGACACAACGCACAAGCAGTTCTAGTGGTTGCAAAACCTGTCTTCCTGCACACACCAGTCTTAGCAGTCAAGACTAAAAACAATCTGCATAGTAACCAAAAAAACATCCACTTCTGCTCCTCAGATGTATTTGGTCTAGCCACTGGCCAATTATAATCTGTTTATCATGTTCTAGCATGTAGCATGCTCTGAGATGACAAAAAAGTTGCCTTCCATCCACTGTTTGTTATATATATATTCTGCATGCCTTTGCTCTGGCTCCCCAAATCCTGCTATGCACTGACATCAATAAATGGTATGAAACATCAGTACGTGGCAGCGTCATTTACTAAACTACCCCATGACATCACATTAACTGAATGTATTCCTCAAGTGTTGCCCACATCAGCACAGGCCTAAATTTGAAAGGATTTGCCTAGCCCTCTTAAGACAGGCAATTTCATTTCATTTTAATTTGTTTTAAAACCTTTTAATCTCTCTCTAAGCTCATCACTTCTCCTAGCTGTTCCAGCCCCCTAGCCCAGCTCACGCTTCTGCCACACGTACCAGCAGCCCTTCAAGGAGCAGTAAAAGTGACAAGCAGCTTGCACTGAGGAGGAGGAGGAAGGCAGCAATGAACCAAAATCCAAGGACCATGAAAAGTAACTGAAGGCTTAGGATTTGTGCATGCAACAGCCCAGTCCTACCCACTCTGTAAGGGAGATTTTCCTATTACTTAACTGCACCCACTATCAACCTCACACGTCCTTCACAGCCGAAGACATTACTCATATAACTCAGGTTAAAAAAGATGCAGGCAGTGCCTCCAGAGAAGTAAGTCCCTCTCCACTGACCACAACCCTTAGCACACAACCATCACTTTTATTGAGTTAAAGAGTAGTGTGAATCTCACAAGAAGCAAATAGGAAGGCAAAACAAAGCCTATCATGAGAAAGAACTTCATAGACACACACAGATCACTATTTGTAGTCATCTAAGTCAAATTCTTATTTGTCTTAGAGAGGCAGCAACTTTAAGTCATATCTTCAAAATGCTCCCTGCGTTAGACTGAGGGCAATACAGGTTTTTTCTTTTTAAACAGAAGTTGAAAGCCTAAGGTAATCACTTATTTCTACACAGTAGGTCTTTTCAGAAAACACTAAATATCACAAGGCATGCCACAAAATATGACAAGATACATGTCAATGATGCCAGCTTCAGTGATGCAGATGAGTGTTTTCTGCCTAACATATGGTAAAATATTTTTCATTTAAAGAGAGTAGTCACAAAAAAAGCAGTTCTAAAGCCATCAAGTTAACTTCTGAAAGTTTATTTTGAAATAACCTAGGAGAATGTTAGACTGAAACATTGTTTTTAAAAAAAATCTAAAAGGGCAAAATAAAACATTTCATTTGGACTCATGATGAAATATAGTTTAACCTGAGCTGGTTTTAGTCAAAAGTCTTCCTCCTGGTTAAAAGTTTCCCTTTAGTTAGAAAACCGACATCCCAACCCCTAAATGATTTAAAAGAAATAACAATTTTTCTTCTTATATTGCTGAAATTTCTGGCCTGGCCATCAAATATAAAAGTCACATTTTTCATGCAGGTTATTTTCTCTCCATCCACTGAGGGCAAATGAAACTTAAGAAGTTTCCAGGAGCCCTCACAATGATACAGAGTTATCTTAACAAGCACATATTGAACACGTCTCCACCAAAACTCAGCCAACAACTGGCTCTGATGGGAAAAAATCATTCTGCAGTAGGAAAAATGTCAAACCTCAAAACAGGATTTTTTTATGTGTATATATATATCACAAGTCAAGTGAATTATTCCCTCTGTGAAGGTTTTCAGCATTTTTATAGAGTTTCTTTAATGTCCAGTGTTTCAGAAACTATTTATGACTTAGCAGGGATCTATGCACATATACTCTTTCCGATGATGACCCTGCCTGTTTTTAAACTAGGTGATCCAAAATTAGGCAAATACTTCATAAGAGCCATTAAGGGCAGAAGTTACTTGAAACAAATATTTTTCCTGGATGATTTTCTTGGACATATCCAAAGACCATTCTGCACAGGGCAGAGAAGGGAGCAGGGGGTAACTTAGACTTTAGCAGGCACTAGGACACAATGAACAACAAGGTTGGGTTTAGCCGTTTTTATCTCATTTCCTTGGGGAAGAGTATCCCTGACACCGTATGCCGCTCCTGTCTCTAGTGATGCACACAAAGACCAGCTGTTGCTCCTCTTTAGATACCACCCTGTAACACCACTCTACTCACCAGGTAGAAGTGTATCACCTAGGGCAAGTAATGACGCCAAGAAGAGTGTTATTCTGAGAAGGAATGCCTCCTCAACTTATCATCATCCAAGACCAGTCAGACAAAGTAGGCCACCCATTTTGAAAGAAAAGAAACAATCAAGAAACAAATAAACCCTCCAAGCCCAGACAAAAAGAGGGAGAGATTGACAGGGCATGAAAGTTTTACAGTTGTTGTTCTTTGCCTCCTCCCCTACCTGAAGATCGCTTAAGGAGAAAGCACCCGGTGACCAAAAGGAACATGAAGCACACTATCATGTGTTCAGAAATTCATCCCCATCCAGCACACTGTGTAGTGCCCATTCATGCTGCTGCTGTGCAACATCCCCAAAAGCAGATTTACAGCATTACTGTGACAATTCCTTGTTTCCCTCTCGCAGCTAAGTGACCTTTGGGAGAGATTATAGCTGAAACCACAAACACAAAAAATTATTCTGCGTTAGAAGCATTAAGACACAGAGATGCCTACTCCCTCCTCAAATTCTTCACTCTTAACTTCTGCTTTTCACTTACTAAAAGATCACTGGCATCCACAAGTGCCAACTCGGAGGTTCAGTACGTATCATGTAAGAATGTTACATTGTTACCAAAAAAGGAGAGCTGCCCACATTTCAGATGCATTCACGCAGATCCCCCACATAAAGCCGTCAAGCGGAAACCTCAGCATCCATAAACATCTAATGGAAAAATGTTTGCAGGGAAGATAAAACAGTTGATCACACCACCACCACAAAGCAGACCGAAATAGCAACAAACGACAGAGAGGAATAGATGTTGGCATGAGGAAGATTAAATGAAATAAAAAAAATGAAATGTACTTAGACAGCACCTAGCCTGCAAAGATGTTGTGCTAGATACTCTACAGTTACCCAGCAAGCAGTCTTTGGCTCTTAACACTTTAGACTACAAGCATGATAAATTTACAGTACCTCAGCAGTGGAGGCCATTTAGTCAGATTCACCATGCCTTAGATTTTAACATTTCCAAATTTCTCATTATTACCTTTGCAGATTTAAGCCTGTACTAGCAGCAGAATCAAAGGTGGAATAAAATAAAAATAGTACAGGATACAAATACAAATAGTACCAGGTATATCTATAAAGTACACAGCACACCGGGTGTCTGCATTGCAAGTCAATATTGATACATTATACACATGTGAAACTTAAGGCATACAAGTTATGATCCAACAGTAATACAAAAGCAGTCTCAAAGAACATTGTACTGATTCTATTCTATAATATTTTTTGAGTGTCACCAGTTAGTCTGTGAAAATTACATACAGTCTCCTGAAGAGAAAATGGGATTTCTTTGACTGAAAAAAAAAAAGCTGTGTATAAATAAATTATGGTATTCAAAAAAAAAAATTCAAAGCCTTATTGAAGGTATTCTTTTTTTAAAAACACAAGAACTAAAGTATCAGTTTACTGCTAATTCACTGTGCTACAAACTCCTACCCAAACACAAATAAACTCTGTGTCGTTTAGGTCAGGTAAATTAAAATAGTCTTTACAACCTTCTACCAATAAAAGTCATCTGTCAAATTTGCAATACAGAGATGAAAAGCATTTGAAAGTTAAATCTGAAACCCCAGACTGAAACAACACTGTGCTTTAATTTAAACACATTATACTGCATGGTTATTATTAAGCTCTTCACTCACAGTGCAATTTAAGTGCCATTTTGATATTCTGTTTGAACAAAGAGGTGTCAAATTAAGGAAACTAGTGTCAAGTCCAGAAACTGCAAAAATGAAACCCTATCTGTAATAGCACCCTATAGGGCTTCATTTCAACAGCATTGTCGCGTAGTTTTAACGGTGGTGTAGCATTTGCCTCTTAGACCCCCACCTCTTCAAAAAGACTTCCACAGCGTCCTCATTCTGCTCAGCCATGAGTGCTGTTGATGGATTATATGCAGCCAGCAACTAATACTATAGAACAACTCACGCTGTAATGGTCATGTGAAGCACATGGCTGTACGAGATCTCTGCAGTGCCAGACTGAACCTGCACGGTTACACCAACGGCTCCCATGTCCCTTAATGCTGACTTCTGACAATCAAGGCCAGAGAGGACTACAGCCCCTAACAGTTCCCCTCAACCTTGCTAATGCAGAGAAGGGGAAGAAGTTGGGCCAGCAGATGCCATCCACACAAGGAAGCAGCAGGCAGTGATGAACCAACTGCTTATCAGAAGGGATGATTTTTTTTTTCATGTTTAGGCTCATTCTCCAAGTGTATTGAAGCTAATACGAGCTTGCAGACCATGTCTAACGCCCCTAACCACTTCTAGCCTGTTGTGCCTTTGGAACCCTGTTTGGCAAAAAGAACAGAGAGCATAAATAATTCAATTTCTGCAAGCTTCATGGAAGTGAGAAGCCTGGCAGTACAGACAGACCTGACTAGCTTCTCCAGTGAAGGAAAGAATTCACAATATAAATCCGTCTCAATTATTTCCTTGTGCATAAAACAAGCTACCTTTTCAGAATGATGAAGTTTGTTTAACTAGTATCTCCCTCAAAGACCACCACAGTAATATCTTCAGATAATCTCCTAGAAGCACAGGGACAGACAAGTTTTCTGACTTCTCAAGTCTTTTTGCATTGGGCACAGGTATGTCAAGAAAAGTTTCCTGCTGCCAATGTATGATCTGCACTGAAGTTGCAGGAGAAGAGTTAAAGAAAGAACATAGCATAATGATGCATAAGATGCTTTCTTATGATCCTTTCTTCCTGCTAAAAGGATAGATTGCATGCACCATATTAACAATCTCAGTCGTCACATAACCTCTTAGTCAACTAACAAATTACTTGCTACAGCTCTCTTTTTGAAAGGGAGTCAATTAGTTAACTGGCCATCAATTAATACTCAGCAAGGAACATGAAGAGAGGAACTGTTCTGAACAGCACAACTTTTGAAACAAAGACCATGCTTTTAAACCAGATACCTCTGTATTCAAGCCAGTTACCTTGCGTCACGGAACGTCTATTTTTATAAATAAGCATTTACATTTGCTAGCAAGACATCCCATTGACACCTATTCAATCCTGCTCCACTTTGGCATGACAGTCTTATGCATTCTGCAGGGTTCAAGTGTGCGCTCAGATATATTCAAAGCATTATAATGCAATGTATTTGAGAGCATAAGGCAAAAGCTTTGTTTCCCAGAACAAAGTCTGAAGGGCAGCATTCCCTTGAGGGCCTCGCAAACAAAGTTGCCCTGGAGACAGTCTCCGAGGAACAGTGACAATTCTCTGCAGACGAGATGATCTGCTGGGTTTGGCACTTTAAAGGCGGGTGGGAGGATGGGTGTTGGGTTCTCTGCTCCCTGTCTGGGAAGCAGGAAGGGAATGAAGGTGAGGGATGGAGAAAGTTGATTATAATGTTTGTAAATTCTCATTATAAAGATCCTTAAATAAAAGTCCTTCACTCCCTCTACTATACAACAGCATTATTTCACTGGCATGAAGTACACAGGTTTCACAGCTCATTCACTTTCTTTGCATGATTTTCATTATTTTCCCCTAAACTTTGCTTTGTACTCTATAATCTAATAAAAGTAGAATGTGATCACCCTCTCCATTCAAGAACTGAGGAATTTACAATATCTACATACATGGTCTTCATTTTGCACAGCTTAACTTCAATGGTCAAGTCTGCACCTCCTCTTTTAGCCTACTGAGGGAAGGTGGGTCACCCCAGGAAACATATTTCAGACAAGGAGCCTGACCAGGAGAGAACACCACACACGAAGCTGTGCGATTTGCAACTCACCGGAGACATCACAGCAAACTCCAAGTCAAATTAGATTTTTTTTTTTTTTAATGCTGTCAAAGCCACATGTTCAGCTTTATAAACAAACATTTCCCCAGGTTTCCCTAGAAAAAGCACCTTTGTTATGACTCTTCCCACAGCTCTAACTAGCATTAGTGTTACTTTCCAGCTCTAACTAGCTCTCTCCCCCCTGTTTTAACTAGCATTTCTATTACTTTGCAGGTAGTGTATCTGGCTACTATGCTTCTTATATGAGTATTTGGCTTCACACATAATGCTGTAGTGGTTTAAGCATTGTTACTGTATAACCAATAATAAATGTATTTATAAAAACTAAGGAACATTTGGCAGCTCTGCACTTACCAGCTCCATAAAATACTCAGATTACCATATCCCAGCATAAACCATTAAAAAAACTTAAACAAAACACACACATACTGCAGTGAGGTGTACTAAAATGGTCTTGGCACCTAAACTCACTGCAAGTCTAACTCTCTCAGAGGTTTGTACCTCACAGCTCCCATTGACTATAAAGTTTACCCTTTTCAATACACTGCATTTTCATGAATGCTAGACAGACTGATCTTGTCTCCTTATATCAACTTTTCTGTGCCCTAAGCTTGTTCTTCTTGAAGCTTCTCACCATTAATAGCATTCCAGAATGATATTGGATACACCAGCCCCCCTCAAAAATTATTCGATTGCACTTTGCCAACTGACCAGGGAGGGATAATGAAGTTCAACATGTCAGCAGTCCCCCAAGAGCTGGAGAGTTTCACATCTGTCATATATTTACTACCTAAGAAGAAAGAAGCCATATTTGTGCAAAGGCTAGGGCCCCAAGAAACAGGGTTGTCACCAGATGTTCCACGGCTGAGAGTCTGCAAAGCCTCAAGATGTGAGGCTAATCAGTGCAGACCCTAAATAATTACATTACTATGCTTTGCAAGAATTGCTGGCTGGTTAGAGGAGAAAGACCACAATTCAACACCCTAGTGAGAGAAAGGCAGGAAGAGCTCAGATATTACATAGGTGCATGGGGGACAGCCAGCATCACTGGGTCAAAGACTGCACAGGACAAAACGTGAATCCACATCAAGCCAGTCATCGAAACAGAGCAGTCCCACTTTCTGGGGCCTAATAGGACGTTTTTGGCATTAGTGCTACAAATCACAGCATATAGCAAACAGCCTAAACCATTTGGGTTTCTACTAAACAGGATTCTGGCCCCCATTTTTAATTCAGTTCCCCAAGGATACTAAACAGGATACAGGTTCATCCATTTGGTGTCTTATCTCCTCCATCATATTGTCTTCCACCTCTTTAATCGTAGGCTCCTGTGAATTCAGATACACGATCTGAAACAAGAATTGTAGCTGTCAGGATGCAAGGACGTGCTTGCAGTGCCTTATGGTGACTGCTCTGTGTCTAGAGTGGTAGAAATGCTAAGGACATGCCAAAATAGCTTCTCACAAATAAGAGCTCACCAGCTCCCAAAGTTTACATCCAGGCCTCTTTTGTTAGACACCAGCATAAAGATAAGCAAGTACCTTTTTTTTTTTTTTATGGCTGTCTGATACTGTAACACATGACTTCCAAGGACTTTTGTCAGCAGGGCTTGGAGACTCTAAGGTGTTTGCTGATGATACAAATTCATTATGTATTTGGCTTCTGACCAAGAGGCCAAATTATTTTTCCCCCCCCCCAATCAAATTACAGAAAACAACTAAACATTATTAAATTTCTCAGTACTCAGAATTCCCCCAGAGTAATATCTAATTGTAAGATTTTTAATTGCATATGCCTGTAAGATTACGAATTGCAATGACAGGCTAGATTTCAAGTCACATCAATCAAGTGAAGGCATGTTAAAAGTTCCTTGCATTATTCCAAGTTTAGATAGATCAGCTCTCTATAGGTTTATTTATATATGCAGTGTGAAAATTATATTTAAAGCACACACACATATATATGTAAATACACACACACAAAAATAAACTGAGTGACCTGGATTTTCCTGCAACTATTACATGTAGGCATTCTTCCTTAAAACATGCTACAAATTACGTACACATAGAAGTGAGCAGCGATGCTGGCAAAATATTGTTTTAACTGGTAAGAAGGACTTGACCATGAATCTGTCTTGTGAAGTGGAGCTGTGCCTCCACTGGAGGAATAGAGGGGCTACCTACTTGCAGGAACGCCTCTCAGCACCAGCACTGAATGCTCCCCTCCAGCAAAGGAGCAGACATGTTAGGGGAAGGGAGATGATGCAGTTTGAGACATGCAAAGCAAGCAGCAGGTAGCCTGGCTACTGCCAGCCCTTGGCTTTGTGGAGTACCACCCTGACTTTCCCTGTTTGCAGAGACATTAGCACATGGGTTTGTTTAGCTGCACCTTGAACTGCAAAGGAGCTAAGCTAAGCTCCCAGCTCAACTCCAACTTGACGTAACTAGCACAGCCAGTCTAACTGCCTTGCTTATAAACCAATATGCACACTTCCCTCTCCACCCGGCCAGAGAGAGGAGTATTACACAGGACTGCCATACCAAAGCTAGATTTCTTTTTGTCATCTGCTCTCTTGATACTAAATCAACCCTTATCACAGCCTCCAGCACTGCAATAATAGAAACAAAACACTGCAAATTAAGAATCGGAAACAGATCTTCAGCAACAAGAGCTGCAGAGGAGGAAAAAAAGAAAAAAAAAAATCCTCATTTAAATCAGCAGCACTGATGACTGCTAATTGTTCCTAGAAGAGCTTGAAGGGGAACAGTCTCCCAAGTGAATAAGGACCAACCACAGCACTGAAGCTCTTGGGGCAGGGAAGCAGCCCACAACCTGGTCAACTCACTTGAAGCACTAAGATTTGAGAGAAGATTATGCAACAACAAGCCCAGGGTACCTCTTTCATATTACACTACAGCTTTCCCCAAAATAACCCTTCTGGACTCAGCAGACCAGATTCAAAAGTGCATTTACATGAAATCGCTGACTTCCCACGGGATTTTGATCAGACCCTAAACTCTATTAAACTGCCATTTCTACTCGACTTTCTGGAGATTTAAGCACCACCAACAATTTCACTGAGCTTCTAAAATCCATCAGGCCTCTCAGTTTCTACAGACTACGGTATAGCAGGGAGTGACCATACTCAAATTACATATTTCTAGCCCCTACCTCTTCCTCTGCCCACTCCAATGCACAAGACTGACTGGGGAGGATCTTTAGCATCCACAGATCTTACGTGAAACAAACTCACATCTCAGGATGTGTAGCAAGGCACCCAACACTATCAGGCACTGTAGAAAGCAGCCCAAAATAGCAAAGCACAAGGAAATATACAAAGTAGACAATGCTCTGATTACAGTTCCTCTAGTTTGCTGGATACATTTGATACTGCACCGTAACTAAAAACCCACCAGCCCAGTCCTACACTCTGCGATGGGCAGATTGCAGCATCTGTGTGCTGTTGGATGAAAACCCATTGAGCATCCCACAGCTTGGAGCAGACACATGAGAGAAAAGAGATGGTCCTGCCAGGCACTGCGAGGGATATTCGGGGGGGCTACCCAGCACCAAATAATTTCCTAGAATTAGGGAAATTCAAAGTGGGGAAAAGCTTCTGAACTCTCTGACATGCTTTTAATTTCTTCCCTTCCCAGAGCATCTTTCCCAGATGAGTTGCTCACTGAGCAGCAGGAAATCTCTTCCAAATTCAAATAAAACCACATTACCAAACAACATAACCAATTCAAGAAATCACGAGCACTAAAGGAACCAGCTGAACAACAATGAATGTGCTGTGGGGTAAACAACATCATATGGCTCTAGGATGCATTTAACATAACTGTGGGGTTGATGAAATGGATGTTAGAGATTTCTTCCAGGGAATCAGCAGTTTCATTTGCAATAAAGAGCTTCTGCTTGCTATTCTTGCTGGGCCAAGCGTGCTCTTCCTAACAGAGGACAAAAGCAGATGTGCCCAGATCTTCTGGGGGCCGGTTAGCAGCAACTGAGGCGGCGGTGCAAGAGTGAAAGTGGCCATAGTTCATCCACTCACTCTTTCCTCATTTTAGCTGTAAGTACTTCAACATGCCCGTCTTATCTGGATGACAGAACTAGGGCCAGGCAACCCTCAGAAGTCATTTTTTTTTCTCTCCAACTCCAATGGTTTAAGCTTAGTTGAAGTTGTCCGGAAAAGAAACAGCAGTGACAATCCTATTTGTGTGCATAATCAGATCCAGAAAAGAGGTGTTGCAGCTCCATAGGAAGGATGGGCACATCAAGCTTTTGCTCTTCCAAAACCTGGCTGTGGGTTCCCACCTGCATTGCTGGAAACAGTAGCACTGTCCTAGCATTATGCATCTACTTTGGCTGTGAAACTGTCTTCAGGTCCTGCACTTCTCCAAGTATTGGGTAAAAGATGCACAGCTCATCCATCAAACCCCTTCACATAGCCCAGAACAACAGGTTGTCTCCAACCCATGGTAGCTTCCTGTCATCTTCGCCACATAAAAGCTTTATCTGGAAGTTCAGCATTAACAAAGTATTAGGTAGGATTAGCAATCAGCCAAATAGATCTCCATTTTCCCATTCAGGTAATAACGCATTAGGTAAAAGCAACCAGAGAATGGGTAGGCGATCATCTCCCTTATTTACTGAGATGAGGAAAGGGAAGCTGCCCACTTCTGCTCCTCTTTCTCTACTGCAGCAGCCTCATTCAAACTCAGCTTGCCCCACACCAGTCACTCTGGAGTATCCTGCATGTCCAGAAAGACAGGGGACAAGATGTCTCCTCACATGCAGAGATAGATGCAAATGTGAAAATACTCCTGGTGCTCCATGGTACCTCTGGATAGTGGCTAAGGGACACCTGTACCCGTATTAGACAGCTTTCACCCACTACATTTTTCAGTCTTGGTTGCTTGGGATTAACAACTCCAAAAGGATGTCTAAAAAGTTATTCTGATATGTCTATTTCAACAAGTCAGGCAGGTTTCTTCATCCGTTTGTTTGTTGGGGTTTTTTTGAGGGGTTTTTCGTTTGTTTGTGTTTTAAAGTATTTACATCTAAAGCCAAACCATAGTAATCACATCACAGATGCTTACTGCTTACATGGAAAATTATTATCTTTTTACATTGGGCTGCTATAATATTCCTAAACCCCAGACAGCCACCAGAAGTGACACAGCCCTGGCCCCATCAATATCCTGATCAGCTAGAAGTTACAGAGAGCATTTCCTCAGAACAGCTCACTTTTAATGGCTATTACTAATTTATTCTGCGCTTGGCTAGGAAAAGGATGACTGCAGGACAGGGCTAGCTAACTATGCTTGCTAGCCAAGGACTACTGCAGGAGAGACACCAGGATCAGTGTGGATGAGAAAATTCAATATTCTCTTGATTCCCAAGAGAAAGAGACAGCCAGGCACTGCCCCAGAGATCCTGTCAACTCAATGAACAATGTGCCAAGTACATGGCTGCTCTTCGTTCATTTCTTTAAAAACAATTCATTGGGAAGAGGGTTTTATCCTGGTAATGCTTAAGCAACCTTAACTGCATGAGCTTTGCCTTTTCTCTTCAACAAAACAGAAGAGTATCAGAAGTTTGTAGAGAGACAAAGAGAAAGAAATACTGAGAAAGACTTTTACAGCATTCATGGCCCTTTCGGTTTTCCTCTCCAGTACCACCCAAGCCACTTTCCAGGTTGGCTTATTTTTCCTAACAGGCAGCAGAGCAAGCATACCAGCTTGGTCCCTCTGGTGCTCTTCCACGCTGCCGCAGACAACCCATCTTCCCTATTCATGTAGTGCTCACTAGGACCGAAAACAAACAGGCCAGCTGTAATGAGTGTTTGACGTGTGCATTTGCATAGCCTGAACTGGAAAAAGATTAGATGGCTCAAGAGACTGGTTGCGAGCTAAGGTTTCCAGATCGAATCAAGACCAGGTCAGGAACAAATAAACCCAGTCATCCGACTTAGCAACTGCTTCGCAGCTGATATGAAGTGAATAGCTAGAGTTCGGCCAGTTCTTTTAGACAGCAAATATCTGCACCACAACACCCATTCATTACCTAGGGTTAATAACTGCACAAATATAAATTTTCAGGATTCAACAAAACTCCTCATCTCCCAAAGCTACCTACTCCTCTTTGTGACAAGCTCCGTGTTGTACTTTTCAGTTCTGTTTTTTAAAATGTAACTTTTCTTAAAGAAGTTCACTAACAAAAACATTTTTTTAATTGCAGTAAAATATATTGGGAATTAAATTATAGTACAATAATTCACACTTAGCTGCACAAAGGCCACTTGGCCTTCATCTTTGTGCCTGAATGTGCTGGGCGTGAATTACTACACTGTAATTCACATGCTGTCATGTCTTATGGCTTAATTAATGCTACAAAAAAATGAAAGCACACAGAGTTGGTCACTAGAGATCAGAAACCAGACTTGTAAGAAAACGGTTACAAATGAAACAAGCATCAGAGGTTACAGGCTTGCAGGATAACACAACTCCCCCCCCCTCCTTCCTATTGCTGTGAGAGCAAGCACATTTTCTGCTGCTGTAGCTCAGAAAGAAACCCACGTGCCCTGCCACTGTATGTCATATGTGTTAAGAAGCTTATAAGAACGGATAACTACCATGCATTAATTTGGGCCCTAGTCACTAGCCTTCTTCTATAGTTCAAATCCTATAGCTCCAACTTCATTGCAACTAGAGCTGTGCTGATAGCTAAGGGTTGCACGTCCCATGGAAAGTGTGCTTTGGTATGAATGGCAATGGAAAATAGTACAAGATTTTGTTTACCCCCATAACACAGGAAGAGGCTATGAGCAGACACACTGCCAAACACCAAAAAAAAAATAATTCTCAGAAAATCCCCATAAAATCTCCGTCCTTATTTAGTGTGAAATTTAGACCTGAAAGAAGTGGGTCTGCACACAGACCTCTGCACTGCTTAATGGCTTAAGTGAGAATTAAATGGTGTATAGAGTCTTTGCAAGGTTGAATTTCACCCTCTATCAGCTTATAGATTGGTCACTCATCAGATGGGGAACTTAATACTCCCGATTTTAGTACACTGCTGCTAATGAAAGCACTGTAGTATATACACAGAACAGCCACCCACTTTTATCAGGAAAAGCATTCCTCAGGCACTTGTTCCACTACGGAAAAGGTGGCACGGCTGCAGGTAATACAAATTGCCAAGAATAGCAAATATTATAAATATTTCAAGGATGATTAATCCTTTAAAACAATGAAGTTCGGCAGAAGCCTGGAAGTCATCTTGGCTATTTGGCAACTAATAAAACATGTCTCTTGTATTTCATTTTGACTATATAAAGCATATTGTAGTAAAAGGCAATTATCCACCATTCACTAGCTAACATAACACTTGTACAAGTATAAAAGAAACACAGTATGTATTTTAAGCAGTGACAGTATTTCCACTGTATTAAAATAGTAGTGAGGCAACTGTTCAGTTCACATTAAACAGCACTCTGTCACAAAGGACCAGCTTGCTAGCATCATATATTCCCCCAAGAAAGATAGTGCTGCTTGCTTTCACAGAATCATTGTCACCAGGCAACTACCAGCACTGTTCAGTAGTAAATATTTGCACTGTTCCCACAGAAACTAGCTTGGCATCTGGACCTGCCAATGCCTAGAGAGATCAGCTTGACCTTTGAGCGCCATCTTTTCGCAAAGATGCAGCCCTCCCTTGCCACGGCTGTCTCCCAGAAACATCAGGAAGACGGAGTAGAAGTGTGGAGGGTCAGAACAGGACAGCAGACAAGGCTCTCTTTCTTGCAGCTGCAAGGACTTAAAAGGACTTCAAATTTCATTTTCTACTCTGCAAACGACAAATTAGTTCAGCCCATCTTGAACTAGTTCTGATACGGAGAGACAAGATAGCATCTGTCCCTAAATGCAGCAAGGTCATTTTACAGCTATACCACAACCCTGCATAAAAAAAAATCTCGGAGGCAACTCGTTTTTTTGAAGTTTAGAGTTGGGCCAGTAGCAACTGTAGCCCTGCCAGTTTGGTTCTGTCAAATGTCAGCAGCAGGCCTTAAGCTTCATAACAATACCAGGCTCCAGGACTTGTCAGGCTTTGTCTGAACTAGAACCTATTTTAGCTTAAATTTAACTCTTATCTCCAAAGTTATTTAAGAAATCTTTGCTGTACCTGCAACTTGCTCTAGGATCAGATGACTCTCATCCAGCCCGTCCTGGCAGAACTACTCTAATGGCAGATACTCATTGTTTGTCCTGTCATTTCAGCCAGGTTTTGGTTATATTATTGCCTGATGTGTTCTGACTTCAGTCTGGCTTAGCTTTGGGCAAGGGTGTGGTTCTAGCCCAAAATCACATTGTACATGGAGAAAAAGACAAGGGAACCTAAGTAATCACAGCAATGACTAACTAACCCCATGGATCATCAACAGGCAACAGTCTGCAACCCACCAACAAATACAAGGATAAAACATATAAAAAATAACCCCAAGTAGCTGCAACACCAAGGAAGAACCAATCCCTGCAACTGACATTGCCTTTGTAACAATCTCCGACAGAAATTGGCCTATTTGGACTATTGCTTTAATCTATGTAATAAATGGTTATCCATTTTTGGATTAGACTGTTAAAGCATTAGAGTAACAACAACAAAAAATTCATTCTTTGCTGCCCATCATGAAATTACACACACAATACAATCCTTAAAAAAATAATTTTCAAATAAATAATAATAAAACAATCTGATGGGATGATAATGATCTTTGCATACAACAGGCCTTCAGCTCTTTTCCAAAGTCTAAAATAAGTTACTTGCAGACATGCAAAAGTTCACCCCACAGCGACCACTATGGTATCCCTCCTATCCTGCTCTTAACAGCATGCAATTCTGAATCCTTTTATTTCTATTATTATTTCTGTCCAGCAGTCTGGAAGTTTGAAACCTCAGCTCTCAGCCACACATGAGCATGACAGCAATGTCACAGAGCAGGTGTACGTCTCTCCAGGCTCGCAAACTGAGTTGCTGCCTGTCACGTCCATCTCATTTCGGGTGAACTTTAACAGCGTTCATTTACGGGTAAAGAGAACCCTTCTCTGTTTGGGGTCAAGGGGAGGAAGGCTGAGGAAGCTAACAGCTGCTCATTCCAGAACATGCCTCTGGGAAATCCACCTGTTGCAGGCAAAGAGGATCAGCTTGCTCAGGTGTACATGGGAGAATGCAAGCCAAGGAGCATTTTCCTGGGGGTCCAGGCCTTTGGATGCTTTGTGGAAAGCTTGCAAAGAAGGTCAAAAAGGAGGCAGGGGTGCAAAAGTCCTGTCCATAGCAGAGCCCTTGCAAAGGATGACAAAGCCTTTGTTTTTGTTGCCATTGCTAAATGGCTGGGGTTGTTTATTCCCTGGTATTGTTGCTTTCCATCTTGGCTAATTCTCTAATTTTGTATTACAGGTTTAGTTTTATCCAACAGATGGATTTACAAGCTTAGAAGAGGGGATAACTTTCTGGGGGCTTCAGTGCTGATCTGAGTTGCATTGCCTACGCAAGCTGTAAGCTATTTTCCATTCAAGTGAAGGGCAACAGTAAAGAGAGCAGAGCAGTCCAAGCAAAACTAGACAGTAGAGTGCTTATGCATACAGCATACAGAAGATTAAGGTTGTCACTGAGAAACTGCAAGGTTTCATGACTTTCTGCCCTTTCATAATTTCTACAGCTTATCGACAAGATCACACTGTACCAGGGCAGTATCCTAAAACATACCTGCAGATCACTGAAGTCAAGACCCTTTGACTCCACACATGTCATCACAACCCAAGGCACACAATATACTCCAAGAAAGGAGACAGCTAAAAAAGCTCCCTCAAAAAAACCCAAAACTAAAACAAAAATAACAAACAAATTTATGAGATCACTGGCCTAAGAAATCCGTCTATAATGTAGCTACCACTGCAGATGAAGAGACTGTGTCAGGAAACTCAAAAAGCAATGAGATATAGCGAGACCAGTCTGTAAAAGTAGCTCATGTCAACTCCAGCAAACATTACAGGATAGGAGTTGTTCCAGCCCATGAAACAGGAACTCAGATGCTTGAGTCCTGTTAAACATGCAGTATGAAAGCTTTCTGCATGCAGAGAAAGGAGATTATTAAGGGGGGGGAGGGGGAGCAAGGCTTAAGTGGACTATTTTTACATGCAAGCAGAGGCTGTGGCATGCGTTTAAACACACATCTACCATCTTCAGGCTAGCAGGAACCCCTGCACTGATACCTGCTTGCCATTCACTTCAGGCTGCCTTCTGCAGGTGCTTGCAGGGAGAGGGGCAGTAAAGGAGAGCACCTGAAAGTCATGAGATGTTCAGCCTTCGATTTCAAAGCCCCTGATTTCAAAGCCCTTGGAAGCCTCATTAGATGGTTTATTCCGACCTTCGATACAACTCTGAATTTTATGTGCATGTCCTTCAGTCTGCATGGCAGACTGGATGGGATTGACTGCCCAGTGCTAGCCGACACCAAACTGTTTTGGTTTCGGCTGCCGCCGGCAACAAAAGCGCCACGCGGCCGCCCCTCCCCCCGCCGGCGTG
>Ga0065711_1031513_pt1 | contig 29463 bp, 19 predicted proteins | sample Hoacrofraction12_FD_59098 | JGI IMG/M metagenome (GOLD analysis project Ga0065711, IMG submission 59098) | Hoatzin crop microbial communities from Cojedes, Venezuela - Epithelial fraction 12 v2 (version 2) | ecosystem: Host-associated > Birds > Digestive system > Esophagus > Crop | place... | reverse complement strand
TCCTGGAGTTGGAGGAAGAACGCTTTGTCTGTCAGCTCCTCTTGATCTGGCGGCCTGTAGTAGACACCAACCACTAGGTTCCCTTTGTTGCCTCTCTCTCCGATTCTTACCCATAAGCTTTCGACCTGCTCGTGGTTATTCTTCAGGGACAGCTCTGGTTTTATTTCTCATTATCCTACTCTGATTTGATTGGTGATAAATTAAACTAATTTCCCCAAGTTGAGTCTGTTTTGCCTGTGATGGTAGTTGGTGAGTGATCCCCCGGTCCTTATCTCGACCCATGAGCCTTTTGTTGTATTTTTTCTCCCCTGTCCAGTTGAGGAGGGATAGAGCAGCTTTGGTGGGCACCTGGCATCCAGCCAGGCTGAACCACAACAACTGAACAAAGATGGGGACGAGTGTTGGCCCTCATATAGTCAGTTTGGCATGCAGCCTTGCTATGTCTGTCCAACAAGTTCTAGCAGCAGAAATAACTTTATCTTTGGGTCAGATCTGGTCCCTGGCACCAGTCTTTGTTCGGTTTGGCAGGGACTTTCCTGCAGGTTCCCCCGGATTGCTGGTAATGACATTTCTGGGATACTGGCTCTTCTGAATTTCTGACCCTGACTAGAAGGTCTATATCAAGCCATAGGAGCTATTTCACTTGAAGCTGCTGTGTTTATACATATGAGGTTTGTTTCCTCAAATTTAAATTTTTTGTAAATAATTTATAAGAAATTTCAAACTTCTCCTGGTAGCCTGGGTGTTGACTGGGCAGCTATTGCTGACAGATGCTGTTAGAACAGCTGTTAGAAATTATAAAGAGAAATTGCCCCTCTGAAGATCATTATCATTATCATCTATGTTTCAAGAGATTTCTAGTACATATTTCGTCTGGGGATCCCAGTCAGCCTACTGTTTATGTCAGATGGAAATTGGAGCACAGTGTCTAGTAGAATCTGCCCTTGCTGTACAGTCCTCCGCTGGAAAGTGGAACTGGGCTGTGTAATGGGATACGTACAGCAAAAGGTCTGCTTTTTGCATCCTAGACAAGACTGGGGGTTGAAATGTAGCTTTGGGTCAAATTTATTTCTGATAGGTCCTATATGATAGAGCTCGGTTCTGACTGTTCAATACCGGAAGGATGCTGTCACTTGTCTTGCAGAATGCTTAAGTGAGGTCGCTAGGAGTTTGCTTCGTTTTCAATCGGAAAGAAAATGCTAAAGTCCTAAACCTTTTCAGCTGAAATCTGGATGCTATTTTGGTAGTGCCACATAGAGTCAGGGGGACGAATGGAAACAATTTTGTCAGTTTGTTTTAAAAACACAGTTTACCAAGACTGGACAATAACAGAAGCATCAGCATTGTGTAGCCAGAGAGTAAGGGAGATCCAGGTTGTGCTTAACAAGCACCCCATGACAGCTTGGCCGTCAAAGTAGGAGTGATTTTTGATTAACTGCGTATGATCTGGTAGTTGTTCTCTCTTGCATGCAGTCTTTTTATTTGGTTCGCAGTTTTTCTTGCTTCTGAGTGTAGTTGATGCTGTTCTTGAGAAAGTATTTATTTTCCATTGAGTTTCCAAACACAATTTATGCTCTGCTGCAATCAAGTGCTTTTGTGGAATCCGAGGCAGGCCTGATACACTGATTTTTCAAGTTTGTTTCATGTGTTAGCAGAAAGATTTCAGGACCTCAACTCAGCTATGAAGTCTTCTTACATCAGTGAAAAGCTTCTTTTCTTCTGAGAATTCTATTGCTTAATGCAACGATGCTTCTTCTGAAAGAGGGTTGCTGCTTATCCTCCTTAATGACAGTAGTCAATTTGGCAAAGTGCAGGCACAACGGAAGTTTTATTCACTGTGTTTAGTGGAAAGGTAGCAATTTTTTTTGTGTGTGTGTATTTTAATCATGACAAAGATAACATCTTATGAGAGTAAGTGCTACCTCTATTAGTATAATTTTACTAGAATTACATTTAAAATACAAAGATTTCTGGAGCAGTAGATAATGGTGAAGCAGGGACTCTGTGCAGAGCTTTCAGGTTTCCCTGATAAAATGAGTGGTTTAATCAAGCTTTTGTTTTAATATGCCTGAATATAAAGGCACACATTAAGGAGAGAGAGAAGTAGACCCTTGCTATGAAATGGAGAATTGGTATCCAGCAAAGAAATCTATTAAAAAGGGTGCTTGAACAATAAGGAGGGTATTTGGACAAGACACAAAAATGATTCCAAGACCAAAGAAAAATAGTGTAAGACTTGGAACTCAGTGCTTTGCTTACTGAAACCAAAAGTAAGTGTGTATTGTATGTTAATTTCATAGAAGGAAAAACGCAAGGTCTGCGCTTTGTTTTGTCAAAAAAGGCAGAGCAAGAATTTGTTTGAAAACCATATTTGCTTTAAGTTGGAGGCAAAAGTACAATCTAACAGTGAATCATTGGAATGGCTGTTGAAATTGGGGAATTTTTCATTTCCTGATGTGTGTGTGTCAAGATAGGATTATTTTTTTTTTTTAACTAGATATGCTTTAGTCAAAATAATAGCAGAGTAGTGAAGTGAATTAAAATGCTCTCAGTTCGGTGTCAGAAGGGTTTGAGCTTCCAGCCTGGCTTTCAAAAAATGTGAAAATGTGCAGCAGGCTGAAGTCACGCGTTTCTAATTAGAGCCTTGTTGTAGCCTGTATTTGTGAGGACTGATTTTAGTATCTGCAGCTGAAGGAAGGAAACCCCTCAAACACTGATGCATCCGAGAGCGGGGTGCGTGAGACGTACGAGGGAAATCCGCTGCTGGCCACGCCAGGTGGAGGCCTGAATCCGACAGCCTTTCCTGTGGCCAAACTTCCATCAGTCTTAGCAGAAAGGTGGAAAGTGACTGTTCTGCACATCCGACGGGAGTTTTCCCCTTAATATGGGTGGGGAGGCGGGGACACGACAAAACCCAAAGAGTATCTGCCATTTGTGTGATGCTCTCCGTGGGGCTGTAGCTGGGGACCCGGGGTGCTGCGTACGCTGGCCTCAGCCGGGGCTGATGCACTAGGCAGCAGAAGTAGAAACTTCCACTTCTCAATGTGAAGACAATTTTGACTTGAGTGTGTGTTTTGTGTGAGTAAGGGTTTGTTTTTCACAGCCTGTCAGTCACAGAATCACAGTCATGTGTTTTATGATGTTGTAACAGTTGACTGACAGGTGAGAGAGGGAATGGTCATACTTCTCAAAAGCTTACAAAAGCATAAAACAGTTGTAAATCATGTTCTTTCCGAATGACAAACTGATAATAATAGTTGGAATGAGACTGTAGCGTCTTCTAGTAAGTTTCATATTAAACTCAGCATAATAAATCACTGAGTTACAGGTCAGTAATGGAATGTGTGTATGAGGGAAATGTTTTCATGTACTTTAAAAATCATCTTAAAGTAAGGCATGCTGGAGGAGCTGTGGGGGACCCAACACCCACGTGTCGGATGCTGTCGCTTGATGGTGCCTCGAGGGAGTGGTGGAGCGGCTGGGTGCCACCGGCAGCTGCCGCCTCCTCCCGCTCCTGGGTGAGACCCCATTGCAGTGTGGCTGGGTTTTTCTCATTTTCCTTGTTGGGCTGTGGGTGGTGGGGGGCCCTGGGTTCATGGCACTGAGTGTGTTGCTGCGGCAGAGAGGGAAGGAAGCTGGTGGGCCAGCTGGAAACGTCCCAGGGCCAGGGCCGGTCAGCAGGTCCTGCCGGCACAGGTAATCGTTAAGGTTCACTAGTACGACGTGGTCTTGGCAGGATTAGAAGTCTGTGTTTTGCAGGAGAGTTAAAAGGATTGTGGGCTGACAGTTTGTGTTAAATCTCTAATAGCGGCAGGAGTTTGGGGGTAGTTGTTTTAAAAAGAAGTAAAAACCAGCAAATGCAGCGTGGGCTGCTGAAGTTGTAAAGCAGACCGTGTTATTAGCCGCAGGAGGGTTAAACAGTTGAACAACATCAACTGTTTTTACTCATAAATGATGATTAATATGTCTCTTTGTTACTGACTTAATTTCTGCTGCTAGCTTGGACTTCTCTGTTTCTGTCAATGACGTTTGGGCGTGCTGGACGTGGCCGCACTGTGCTCACCAGTCAGTGCCGCCCGTGGGGCCCAGAAACCTCCTACAAGAGCAGGGTGGGGGTGGGCAGCTAATGAGCAAGGCTCCGAAGAACAGAAAACTTCCTCCACTGGCAGAAAATCCCTTTAAAGAGTTTCTTCCCTTTCCAGCCACATGTCAGAAACCTTTCATAGAAGGGGACTGGAACCTGGGTGACAGATTTTAAGAAGCTGTAGCCTCCCCCCCCCCCATCAATCACCACTTGCATTTAGAGGGTAAAATTAATGAAGTTAATTACATCTACTCACAGTCTTGGTTACATGAATTACTTAGATCTTTCAAAACGGAGAAATAATTTCTTGCAGGGTTCATGGGCTTCTTTTTCAGGCTTGTTTGGTTACCTTGGTTTATTATCCCCACGATGCATGCTGCTAGCTGAAACGCTCTGGGGCGCACCGTTTAGAGTCATACAAGATGTCCAGTTCATATTAAGGTCCCTTGCAATGTTCAAAGCAAAAATATTAAAATAATTATTAAAAAAACTATTAAAGACCAATTTCAGAAAATGTTTAACATGCTGCTTGTCTGACAGTCTTTTACTTGTTCACTTTGGTGTCATCATTTTCAACATGCAGCTTTAACCAAAGGAGTTTTTAGAAGTGTGTTTGCATGTTAAGGTAGAGGAGAAAAAGAAGGCCAAAGAATAATCTGTACAATCAGAACACTTAAAAGTGGTACATTACAGTGTGTGGTATTCAAGAGGAGAACATGATGTTTGGAGAGATCAAACATACGTGATTTGATTATTTTAAAATTACTGGACATGTAAGGTTGACATTAGAGAAGAGCCTAAATTTAGGGCTAAGGAAAAACTTCAGCATCTAATTGAGTTCTCACCAAGTTGTGTATTGTTTTTCTTAGGAAACTTTTCTGCAGATTTAAGTTAAAACTCTTTGTGTTTGGGGTTTTTTTTGTTGTTTTGGGGATATTTTCAAAAATTAAAAGAAAAAGAGAAGTTTTTCATTTGGAAACACTCCTCATGTCTTGTGGTGATTTAAACTTAAATTTCTGTATAATACTGATATAGTGCTGTGCCCTGGGCTTGCACCTGGCCTGTGCCTCCTGCGGCGCCCCGTGAGGAGGACCTTCCAGGCTGTCTCTGTCCTTGTGTCTCCTGAAAAGCAGAATGTGCCGTGTTTTGTGCAATGTGATTCAAAAAGACCCTGGTTTACATGGAAAACAAGAAGGTGATATGTACATTATTAGAGCTTTCCTGAAACATTGCAGCAGCAGTTTCAAATGGAAAACTTCAGATTTTTCAGTTGAAAGACCTATGTTTTGATTTTCTATCAATAAAATTCTAATTCTTGTTGCGTACAAATTCTCATTATGCACAAAAGTAATGCTAGCAGAGACTCATTTGCCAGGAGAAAAGGCGAAAGCATCACATATGTGATCCTGATACAAATGGTTACCCTCACAATGTATGCAGTATGGTAATATGGGGTTAAGCATGGCATGAAGGCTCACGTGGTGCCCAACAAACACGAAAAACAACAGGGTTTGAACAGCCTTATTATCTGGGCATTTAGTTAGGGCTCTCTGAACACGAACACTTGAAAAACCAGTTTAACAGCAACATGTGCTTGTTGAGCACAGAGTCAAGCAAGTAAGTCTGGGCAGGCATTGGAAATCCTTCAAGGAAACAAATATTCTTGACTGATGATACTTCTCCAGGGCAGCAGGGATGTGAGGTGTCCTTTGGAGTCGCAGGACGGCAGGCTGCATTCCTTTCGCTATTGACTGAGCCATACTGGAGGAAGTCATGCTTCCATTGCAGAAAACCTGTAACCTTACCTTCTTTTTGTTTGGGTTGTCTTGGGCTAAGTTGGTTGAGAAAGGAGCTGTCTTCAGTTTGATTTGTGCAGTGTCCAGCCGAGGAATTGCATACCTATGAGTGTGGTTCACGAAAAGCTGTTGCAATAAGAGCAAAGTTACACCTGTTCCTTTAAAATTACATTTTGGTAAAGTACATGCTCTAAAACCCCCATAAAATTGACATGGAGACAAAATGTTCAGTGTGAGTATTGGTTGAATTGTACTGATTATTAGAGGCATTAACATAGAGGGAACACTTCTCTGAAAATTGGCAGTTTCAGAAAGAATCAAAATCTTTTGTTTGTTTGCTAGGTGAGTTCTCATAGGAACTTGTTCTTTTTCAGCCTGTGTTTCACCGAAGCGTTGGAGGTGCTCTGTGTTTGTTTAATTGGTTCTTATGTTCTTGTAAGAACATGGAAGCCCTTTCTTTACTGTTTGTTACTGTGAAATTGTTTGAGGTTTTACAACTTCACAGATATAGACTGTATCAGCAGTTTTTAATTGTGCATATTTATAGTTTTGGTGTTTTACATGATTCTGGAGTTTAAGCCCCTCAGCTGTCACCATTCTCTTTCTGTTTGCTGCTGATGGAAACACCTGAGCAGCAGCAAGTAAATGGCTGGCAAAGGGAATTGCAGCACTAAGATAAAGTTGTTTCTAATCTAAGTGCTTCTCAGTTGAGAATTGCAGTATGAGGAAAAAACATATTCAAGGAATCAGTCAATTGTAGCTTTTTTCTAATGCGCTATATTTACAACCTCTGACAATTTGAGCTGAGCGCAGCGAAAACCTGGCCTAATTGCAAGGACTGCTAAAAAAAATACTTGCATTTTTTCCCCCTGAATAAATGATTGTTTCTTCAGGATGAAATACATATCTGCATTACGAAAGAAAACAATAACAGTGCTGTCTGCTCTCATTAAGTGGTTGGAAAAGAATGTACAAGTCCAGATTTTTCTTTGGATCTACCTAGATTTCAGATCACACATTGAAGCATATTCCCTGATGCTTCCAATTCTAAAGGAAATATTGTACATTTTGATGATACTTTTATTATCACTTTTGACTTCCAAGAATGTCTGTAAGATATTGGGTGCAGTCATGTGCAATAGTATGCCAAGAGTAAGCCTTTGTAATTCTGGAGTGTAAGTATAGAAAATAACGCAGGATTTCATAATCTTATCTGTAATTCACATCAGCACCAAAGCATTTATGATTTGAAAGAGATATGCATTACTTCTGTGAGACCACATGTAAATATAGATTTAGGCAACTTTTTTTTTTTTTTTCAACATTACTGACTTGACTTGTTTTTTCATCTTAGGTTTGAGGGTAACTGTGTTACTAACATCATCCCTGATGGTATTGGGAGCTGGCCTGAGATGTGTTCCAGTTTCAGACCTAGAAATTAGGAAGAAGTAAGTGAATTTGTTATTTGTAATATACATATTTTATACTTTCTGTTAATGTAATTTTTGCTTCTACTTCAAAGAGATGTTAGCATAAATTTTCAGTATGAATTTGATACGCCAAATGTTTTGTTGCATGGGCATGGTCTTACATGCTTCTTTGCTTCTTAAATTGGTTTTTCTAGTTCTTCTTCTACATAGTATCTGAACATCAGAAAGTCCTTTACAAACTTGAGGTAATTAAGCCTAACCCCATCCTGCATAAGTAGTATTAATCTGTTTTGCAAACAAGGAAGCTGAGATTTAGAGAGGTTCAGAAACTGGCCCAAGATCACACAAGGAACCATGCCACAAAACCCAAAATTATGTAATTTCTATGCAAATGTTAAATAATTAGTTCATGTTTCTCATATTGGATGTGTGGGACTGTGCAGTGAGACAGATGAATTCATGCAAAATGGCCTTTTTCGTGTAATCTTTTCAGTCTGCATTCCCAAGTAGCCTTGTACTTTGTGGCTGAAACAAATGCCTTCTGTACACATGCAAAGAGTTTGCGATACAGATTCCTTCCTAAAAATCACACAGTCCAAACAATTAAATTGTCCTGTCAATGTATCCTGAACCTGGGAATCCTCGATAAGTACAAGAGCCGCTTCCTTTTTTGTACAGCCAGGGAATGTAGATCACTTGTTCACTTACCTTTGTTTTGCCTTTCATGCTGAAGGGGGAAGACGTACAGGCATTACTACATTTTTCTGCTTCTTAAAAAAACAGTAATAGCACTAGATCTTCACTAGTTATGCTTGCATAATACGTAAGCACTAAGAAAAAATATTTATAAAAGGTTTTTATGTGGTTTTTCCACTTGAATTGTAGTCAGCTTTGAGGCAGTCCTTGTATTATTTCAGCTAATTCCATTTTTTTCCATAGTATTGCTTACCCTGGTAATCAACTCAGAATCTTTTAAGTTGAGAAGGAACAAGTTTGGTGTGAAGTGGGAGGTGAGTGACTGAATATCATGGCTTAAAAAAAAGGAAAATGTTCAGAGGACTGAGAATGTGATAAAACACATTGATTGTGAAGCTAGCCCCATCAGGAGTAAGTAGCTAGTATGTAATGACTGGCTTAGTAAACGAAGTGCAATGTGGTGAGTAGGGGGTTCCATTTGAGTTCTTAGGTGCTTAGTGAGAGGCTAAGGAAACCCAAGGTGCTGCTCCAGACGTTAGTTGCCAGCAGCACTGCCCATTTCAGTGTGGTGTTCAAGGACTCTGTGAGCAGGGGAGACTGAACTAACCATATTGTGTTACCGTTCACAGTGACCCTTTTTATTTAGGGTAAAAAAGTGTGATTAAGGAAGATCTGTCCTCATTGTGCCCTTGCCTTACCTTTTCTCAAGATGCTAAGGGATGCTCAACATCTGGTTCGTCAGTTCTGACCAACATTGGATTAAATGTGTGTATCTTTTAAATGGGCCAGGTGGTTTAAATGCAATGAAGCAGGGTGTCTTATGTAGCTTTTAATTTATGATTTATGCCATAAGACTTATGCTGCCCTAGGCTTTACCAAAGCAAGGATGAATACTGTAAGAACCTAAGAAGAAATTCGCAAGTGAGGATTAGATGTGAGATGTCATTTGGGGAGTGGGAAGGAGAGTTTCCATATGTTTTGATTGCCTTTAAACAAGGTTTTCCAGTGTAACTGCAGCAAGGAGGCCTAGGAGAACAATGAAATAAATACCTAAGGAGAAACATTCAAAGAACAGCTTCTTTAACTAGGGAAAGAAAGGCTGTGGGCTGTATAGAGTCTGACAAGATGTATGAAATATGATGATACATTTTATTGAAAACTATATAGGCAAAAAAAAGGAAAATGAGCAGAATCCTGATGGAAGAGGTTACTAATTTCGTTTATTCATGCTGTGAAAATATGGATCATCTCCAGCTGAAACTGATAAATTTGCTTACTTCGCCTACGCCAGAAAAATAAATTTTCAAGAATTGGAGCTCTACCTGAGGAAGTAGTTACATCTTTTACACAGTTTGATTAAAAATCTACAGAGATTTAATTATAGCTAACTGTGAAGCAAAAGGATGGTTTTCAGTGAAGATTTCTCGCTACATTGTAAATAATTGTACAGATTGTGTGATGTAGTAGCAGCTGACCTGCATTGTTTTGAGGGCTAAGACCGAAGGCCAATTTTCATCAGTTACTTGAAGCATGATACCAAATAAAATAATAATTTTGAGATAACCATTACTGCTTCATGCGTTAGCAACAACTGGCTGAGCACTGAACTATGCACTTGTTTGAACATTACTGAGCCAGTCACATGGACAAGATCACACATGAGCTAATATTGGAGTATGTCAGAAGCCAGTGGAACTGGAATTTCTTTAAATGCTTTTGCATGGTTTGTAATGTATTATATAATGTTCATGAGGTTTGTCAGGTTTAGGGTTTTTTTTCTACTTTGTAGCTGTCTCTGCTCCCTAAGCTCTCATAATTTAACATTAACGAGGGCTACTAAAGCCCATTGCCTATCAGAGCAATCACAGCCGTGAGGAAATCACTGTTAAGACTGACCTTTAATCCTGACTGCTTTATGCTCCTTATCTCATGCAGACCTGTAATATCCAAGTGCGTTCTTAAGCTCCTTTCTAGTCTGTAATTATTCTTTTGACTCTAGCAAAGAGCAGACTAAGACTATCTCTAATTCTCCAAGTCATGTTTTAAAAAAACAAACCTTAACCTCTGTTTTCAGTTCATTTGGTGCCCATGTATATGCATGACTTGTATGAGGGAGAATTCAGGTTGCATATTTGAGTGTGGCTCTTGAAGCAGCTGCTTCTTATGGTGAATTTTCATTCTCTGCCAGTGTGTGACCTAAAACCATGCTGGGAATCCATGCCAGAACTGCATGGATTCAGTGAAGGCTGAAGTGGGAGTGCATGGAAAAAATGTGGAAGAATGAACTTGCATGTGAGATTGAGGAACCAACCTATACACGGACTAGTAAAGTCCCTGTCATGTGGACATACGCTCTTTTTCACCTGCTCTCGTCCCCAGCCCGCTAACCTGTGAAGTTAATGTGTGTATCACAACAGACAAGGAGGTTAAAGAAAATTTTTCTTACATGCTACGCACATCTAGGCTTGTCAAATGTGCCAGATATGTGACAGTGAATTTGGCTTTTAAAAATAAAACCCCCAAAACACTATTCCTTTTTAAATGTTATGAAAACCTCTTGCCGCACGTGTTTTTTTTTCAGTTCATAGTTAAAGTAAATTATACAGAGCATAAGAAAAAAAAGTTATCAAATTGTAGCATTCATGAACTTGTACCTTCTTCCCTTTCCTGAAGGTTACAGGAACATTGCTAATGCTTTTTGCGTGTGTTTTGTCCAGTCCTTTCTTTTCTGACTACTGCTTGGCTCTGAGTGAATATTTTCATTGGACTCTTTTAGAATTTGATTATTTTATCCTGAACGTCAACATTACTAGGAGGCCATTTTTTATAGACAAAATCAGGATTGGCTTTTTCGCCCCACGTAGCACTTCATTTTTATCTTGTATGCTGTGTTTAGGAATAGATTTACGTACAGCTTAGGTCTTCCATATGATTGTAAAATAATGAATCTAGGCAATAAGCTGTATGAACTGAAACGTGTAAGAAAGAAGGGAATAAATGATGAAATCAGCCCATAGCCATAAATCTGTGGCTTTTAAGACTGACCATGTGATGTAAGACTTCTTAAAATGTTTTGTAGGACAGGACAATTAAAGACATGGAAGTAAAGGATGTAACATAATTTTTCATTTGTATTGAATATATTAATTAAACAATTTATTATAACTTAGTATGCTGTGGGCTGGTAGGGTTTGGCCTTCACATTAGATTTCCCAACAGAGAAGTCGTTATTGAGGACCGTGAGTCACAGCAGTGCGAGAGCGCTCCTTCACAGTGAGCACCATTAAAACATTTGTTGGGAAGCCAGCAAAACAATAACACAGAGAATAACAATGGGAACAGGCGTGGTTATTTACAAAGTTGCTGGAGGGGGAAACACCGGTAATTGGTAGATTCTGTAGAGGGTTTTTTTCTTTAATAATGCAACTTCTGAGGATTTTGAATTTTTTTGTCTATTCTGAGATATATTGATGTTAACTTTTTCCTTTATTATATCTGAAGATTTGCTCTTACCACCTTTTTGGTACATTTGGTTTTTATTAGCTAATTGCAACCTAGTTCGTATTTCATTCTTACTAAACTTATTCTTTAATAGTTCCACGCTTTCCCTTTTTCATACCTTAAAGCCTAAAGAGTGACATGGGATTATCTCATTATTAGTCTTTCCTGATCCCAAAATGACCATGAGCCACCATTCTCATGCATGAAGAATGCAAAGAGACCCCTCAGAAGAGGTAATTCCAGTAAAGACAAGATGTAGTAGGATTCTTATATTCCGTGGTGATACTGAACACGTTTCTGTGCTCAAAAGAACACCCAAATTGGAGCAGCTGTGAAGAAGAGCGATTAAAATGTTGCAGGGAATGAAAAGAGTCTTTTCGGAGAGGGTGGTAGAAGAATCTACCTGTAAGAAATAAAGGCAGTGATGCATGTTGTGCACTCCCTAACTCACCGGGGAACAGAAATGAAAAAACTGTTTAATATAAAGCGTGGTTCTAGGAGTAAAAAGATGAATAAACGTACCTGTTTGTATGCTGTAGCTCAGTGAGCGTGGGGGGTTGATGTGAAGGTGGAGTGCTTGCCTGGCGCTTATTTTTATTACTGTTTAGCTGATTTCTATTACCTCTGCCAGCTTCATCTTGTGCACACGTTTTATTTTCAACCTCTGCCCTGCAGCTGTTTGTGACGAGAGGTCCTGTGAGCTCTTCCTAAGTGGTGACGACTTTTTCTGGCTTTGCTGTTTTGTCGGTGGTAGCGGTGGATCTGGTGGGTGACGAAGTATCCCTCTGGCCGGCCACTGCCTGAGCTGTGCCTTGTATCGGTCACTGGCAGCCACTGCTCAGCACTGCCGCTTCGGTGGCCGCCGAGTTGGCTGCTCCCGCAGCTGAAACAGCCTTTGTGGAAGCAGGAGGCGGCTGGACAGTTTTAGTGACAAATATTCTTTCCTCTTGCTCCGGTGCTGGATTTCGGCCGGGGCACTGTGGGTGTCATCCGCCTCCCCCAGCGATGGCAGTAACTGCTGAATCAGCAGTTTACAGACGCTGTGTAAATTTGGGGAGTGATAAATCCAGCGGATATATATTGAAGGAAGCTCTGAAATCTCAGAAGAGGCTTGGTATTGCAGCAGTATTTAACGGGCAGCATTTCTACAAGGCCTCAGCTAGCATAAGCCTATGGTGGAAGGGAAGAGAATTTATATTCTTTGTGGGATTTGTAGCTCCATCTTGTACAATGGCAGGTGCGATCCTCAACTGTAGAAAGCTTTTAGGTTTTTTTAATCATCTTGAGCTTTTTGTCTTAGTCTTGTGACTCATATTCTGTTGGCTGATTTCTGTCCTTAAAGAAGGATTCATATTAATTTAATTTATATCTAAGTTACTGCATTATAATCAAAACATCCTCTTGCTCTTTCACTGAATAATTGTGCAGGTGTGTTTCAAAAGGTCTGGTTTATTCCATTCCATAATTTGCTGTATCTTCTGTACATTCCTACAGGAACTCTTTTACTAAGAAATCCTGCTTGGGACCTCTCTTGTGCTAAGTAATCTCCATCAGCTTTCTCCTATGGCAGCCCTGATAGCAGCCAGTCCTGGTGTCCTGCTCTGATAACTTGTTTCAGTATGTTTTGCCTCATTAGCCTGTAATGTAATTGCCTACTCTGTTTACAGCAATGCTGTCTATTCTGGCTCTGTTCATATTTGATGAGTGTGTCCTCCGTTAGTGTTGCTTTAAAGATGTCTGCTTTTAATAATGGGTTTGTGGAGTGGGTTGGCTTTAAAATAAAAACAAACGAACAAAAAACTTTAGTAAAAAAAAAAAAAAAGGCCTAAAAGAAGCTTTGATTTCATGGGCCCTCATCCTTCAAACTTGTATAAAGCTTTAAATGAAGAAACCCTCTTCTCAGCCGTGGGACAGCTGTGATGGCCGCACAGTACCATGGCTTGAGGATGTGAGGGAATTTGTCACCGTGCTGCCAGGGGCCTCGTCGTACGCCCACCTCGTCCCTTTCCTCTGCCAGGGCGTCTGACAGAGACGTCAGGGTCTTGGCCTAAGATGGCTGCTTCGTCTCCTTGCAAATCCTTGTATCCCTCTTGGTAGGCTTTCAGCAATAACAGTTTTGGAGTAACTCCATTCTTCCAATACTTTTAAATTTAAAACCAAAACTCACTGTTTTTTAGACCATTGCAAATGTGTTTCCTGTTTTCTTTAAGAGTGGGAGAAGAGGCATGAGGCTGGGGTGCCTGGGAGATGCTATGGCCCTTTCCAAGTCTGCTCCCATAACGATGTGACTGACTGTGCTGGGGCCATGGTTTGTACGGAAGATGAAATGTGAGCCCAGTTCCTGATGAAAATGGTCAAAAGTACATTTTAAAAAGTTTTTCTCTTTTCTTTTTCACTTTATTGATGGAGGTAATGTACCACACAGTGACTCAGGCTTTCCGCTTGTAATAATTTTTCTTACTGATGGGGAAAAACAGCTTTAAGTTATTCCACATATCAATGGTCACGTGCATCACAATCAGGCTAAAAAATGCTAATAGCCTCAATCCATGAATATCCAGAAAGTGTAAAGCTTTTGTAATATAAATATACCATTTAATGAAAATATTGAAAGGAAGTGCATTTCCATGAAATTCATCTTTCAGAATGTTATTTTTAATAGATTAATTCATTGCTTTACCCGGAGGTATATTTCTTTCCAGTCCTTTTCCAGACATAGATCCTTACTGCACTCTCTTCAGATTATGAACAGAACAGCATTTGCATCAGATTCTCCCCATACTCCGTAGCAGTGAATTACTGTAAAGCAGAAATTTTTGACCTCCCTAATGCTGTGTTTGCCTTAAAAAATGCCTGGAAAAAGTTCCACTTAATATAGGGTTCTTTTGTTGCATTTGTGAGTGTAAAGGAAAATCTGTATCCTTTTTTAGTAACTCGATTGTGAAAAATCAGAGGTAGTTCTTTGCAAAACTGGTATCGGTTCCCTCCGAGGTATAATAAATCTCCTAATGTATAATGTGGATAAGTCCATGTCTTTTCATATTGCTTTTCCTGGGCAAGCAACTTGCGTCATACACCAATGTAGACACTCTCAAATAGGAGGTATTTAGTTGCTTTGTTGCCGTGTAGTGAGGCTAAATTCAATAGCACTTGAAAAGTGCTCTGAAGTCCTCCAGTGGAAGGGTCTCTTTCATTTGCTTCCAGTAGTTCCTGCAATGAGCTAATCGCTAGATAAATTTATTTGTCTTCCAAATTAGCAGGAGCTGAACAATCCACTTCTTTCAGTGAGTGAAAATGTCAGGCATGTGAAAGAAAAATCAGCCATCCATTTCTGTAAAACATTAAGTTCTTTATCTGGAATTCCTTTTTGTGCTAATTGTTAGGATCAGCAATTAATCTACTAAACTTTTCCAGACTAAGAGGCACGCCACGGTGCTGTCTTCGTGCAGCAGCAGGCTGGTGCTCTCAGCGACTTCGTTGTTCCTCACACTTCACTAAACAGCTGCAAATCTGAATTACCAAGTTTTTTCATTGCGTTTGTATAGAAGTTTGAATAGTGATGAAGAAGTCGATTCTCATGGCAGCTAGTAGGAAAAGCATGGTAGAAGTTTCAGGAAAAGTAACTCCACCAAAATCTCATCTTCACAAGGCTCTTGAGATGAGCTCTGCTCACTCCTAGGACCCAGATGAACCTGGTTTCCCAGTTGACCAGGGGCTTCTCAGAGGCTGGTAAAGAAAATCCATGTTTAGCGAGTCAGAGCAATGCACTGGGGCCAACAGCCTTGCTCTTCCTCTGTGTTGCCTGCCAAAGAAAAGGTGAAAAAGCTTTTTCCACTCTGTTAATCAATGTTAAAATACTGATACGACTTCCCCAGTCCTAGCCTTCTCAAAACAAGTTCAATTAACACGTCTTAGAACTGAACTGTGGAGACTTACTTTAGTGTTGTGGTTTAAATCTGTTAATTTTTTTTAATAATTGGTTTTCGCCCTACTGTTGCCTTTGTTTTCCCAGCAGAGTACAGAAACTAATGAGATTTTTTAAAATCTAAAATTCTCTTAGGTCCAGGCATGAGACGTGCTGTGGTAGAAACACTAAATGACGGGGGTTTCTACATAGAAAAACTGTTTATGTAACACAGCTTTTACATAGCTTAAGAAATCCAATACCTAATGGTACTGTGACCATACATTAAAAGTTTCAGCCCATACAGGGAGGAAAAGATAAATAAAGCCAACTGTAAATGGAAGCGCTTTCCCATCTTAACTATATGGTATTATCATCAATCACTAAAACCTTTTTCCTGTATAACCTCACTTTTTTTCATACCCAGTTTGCTCAGTGATACTGTAATTTCAGCATTTACAGCCTTACGTGGCTTTTTTGTTGTTGCCTGTTAGGATATTGCAACAGTGACAGCAGGGAGTGAATACAGCAGGTATAACCAGGTTAGTTCTTAATACTCATATGAAGTCTTCTCTCAGGGAAGTGATGAACACCATGTAATATAAGTTACTTATAATGTGACTTGACAAAAATGTGGAAAAGAGATGACAATATAGTACAAAAGGAGTTTTTCTTCTCTAGTTTCTATTGTTATATTTGAACTATCCCTTGTTCTGTCTTTTTGCAACTCAGAGGCCAGTTTAGGAATAAATGTGATCTTTATTTTATGCTAAGGGGGGTGTGCATGTGTATATATGTCTATGTATTATTTTTTTATATAGATATGCATTCACGTTATGTATATAACTAGGTTATCATGTGCCGTAGCATCACAGTAATGGATATTTAGCACTAGCATTTACCATCAGTCATCAATTTATTTTTTATTTTTTTTTGTAAAGGGCTTGTGTTCAACTGCAAGTTACAAGTTTGGAAGAGCACAAAAATTCATTAGCACAGACGTCAGGTGTGCAAAATCCTCAAAATTTTGAAATGAATCTCTGACCTCACTTCTGAAATGTTTAGAAATAAGACATTTTTGGTAGATGTTTACTTTCCCACTTTTACTGTGAGAGAGACAGTGATCAATTTTTTTGTAAGACAGGGATGACTTTCTGGTGTTATTTTTTCCAATTTTCTCTTTCATGATTGTGATTAAAAAGCCTTCTACTCTAGTGTTATTTTCTGTTATTTGAACTCAATAACTTTCTGCTTTTTGATACATGAAAATAATTACATGATGATTGGATAAATAATGTATCTGAAAACAGAGCAGAGCTGGATAAATAACAGATGAAAATTACCTTGCTAGAGTAATAAGACTGAAAAATATTTTTCCATCTGGTAGGGATGCTAAAATTATCTTGTTAGCCCTTTTCTCAGGGAAGAGAAAGCTTGTTGTGCAGAACGAAACTGAAGTAGTGACAGGGAAGAAGGCAGCTGCTCTTCGCACCTTTTTGGTAGCAGAAACAAGAAGAAAATCGGGGAATAAAGGGAACAAACGTGGCTTGGTGTTGAAGCAATTTTTTAGCACTGATGGTGCACAAGAGGAGGCTCCTATGGGCTGTGAGACGAAGATCTAGCACGGGGATGATAAGATGTTGTAACAAACAGCAACAAGCCACCAATACTGTTGTGTTCATATTTCTCTGTCAGATGCTACATACATCTCGCTGAGCAGCCTCTTACTAAATGCACTGAATCGTGCTTTGAATCGCTTGCCGCTGCCTCTCTAGAGAAATGAGTTAAGGATGTGTAGAGGAACAATGCAAATAATCTTTTTCTCAGGAAAAAGTAGCTTAATTCAAGCCAGTATTGAAAAACAGATAAAATAAGATTTAGACCCTTATCGTTTGCAGAGGCATTTGAGGCAGTAGTCTGTCTATCAGTGGCAATTTAGTCTGAAAGTAATGTTTATTAACAGCAATGTGTTAGATTTGAAAAACTAAGCAATGTGAAGATAAGAGGTGCTTTATCTGGATGATAATATCAAGCTTGGTAAATGCCAAAAATGCAGATGGAAAGGCAAAATTCATAGGAACAGAGAGCACACCAGGCAGGGCAAGGCAGTAGAGAGAGCAGCCAGGAGAACGCCAACAGAAGAGATCTACAGAGAGACAAAATTTGGCTCTTTGAAAAAACTAAGACAGAAAAGTAATACAGAGTTAAAAGTTCTGGATTAAGAGACTACTTTATTCCTTTGGCTCTGCAGAGTAAAATTAATGTCTGTCTCTCGAGTATAGAGGTATAGAGGTCTCAAGTATAGAGGTCAGTTATAGAGCTTTATTTGAATGGGGGAGTTTGATAGACAATCTAGATTGGAAGTGTAAGTACTTGAAAAAAGTACATATAATTCTCACAATATATGAATTGAGTCTTTGTTTGGTGGTTTGTGTGGGTTTCTTTACAAAACTTTTCTTCTTCTACCAGATGAAGTGGCTACATGCCCATAGGCACTGCAGAAAAGCTACTGTACTTTTTTCTGATTTTAGTGAGTTTTATGTGCCCTGAGGATTTCAATAGAGTAGGCTTATTTGAATTAAAACAATATTATCACAGTGGTATAAGTGAACAGAAGTGTTAGTGTGGCACATATAGCTAGAAAGATTATTTTGTGGTGACACAGTTTTCCTATTGTACAATAACAAAAGCACAATTTAAGCATTATATTCACTTTGGAGCAAGGGGAAATACTAAAACAAAATCTTTATACGTTGCAGTAGTTACCTCACTTGCTACTGAAATGCAGCTCTTTCTGGGAGTGTAGCATAGCTCTGCAAATAACCTGGAACAGTTTAGGATAAGTTTGAGAATAATTTATTCTAGTGAGAGAAGTAGAATGAAAATACCAAAGTGCAGAAGGATACCTTGGTTTGTCCAAGTACATTGGGTTGGAGAGTGATCGTAAGGGATTCATGTAATGTCTCCACCAGAAACCTATACCAGAGCATTATTGAGATAGTGCTTTTTATTTATTTAAAACTATTGAATTTCATTTTATTGGGGGGACCCAGTCTAACAAGCATTAAAAAGGCCTGACCATGCCTTGGTGGTGTCCAGCTGAAGCATATACAAACAGTATTGAAATCTATCCTTACTGTGTGAACTTAAAGAAAAAAAAAAAAGTTGCAATTGCTTATGTTTGAGTGGGTATTACTTCTGTCCCAGCTCAGAAAGTGTTTTCTTCAGATGGTATGTAATAGCTTTTCCTTTTTTTCTGTATATTTTTATAAATTTTGTTTGAAAATTTAATTTCTAATCCACTGAGAATCAGTAGCATCTATTCCTTTGTATTGCAATCTAGCTTGTTAATTTTATACAGAGTCTGTCAGCATTTCTTTTGCGTATTTTGTTCCTTTATGTGCTGTAAAAAACTCTTGCTACACTGTATATTATCCAGCCAGTTGTGGCTTGAAACATTGCCTAAATGCTAGCTTATGTTTCCCCATTTTCAGGCCATAGCTTTTTATGTTTGACAACTCAAGTCTTGTAGCAATAACATCGAGTTTCTGCTATGCTTAGAAAAACACCGCCCATTTAAAAATATCATCTGCCACCATTTTATTGCACAATGGATAGATCTACCTTGGAGCTTTGCAGTGTTTTGTTTGACTCTCTAGCTGTTTTTTGGACATGAGGTTTTTATATAAATTCCAATAAGCCTTTGCCTTTCACGGCTGAACACTTTTTGGAAAAGTCAAAGAGGAAGGTTTCTGGCTGACTTCCACTTGTAGAAGAGCCTTTACAAAGTCCTTTCTGTATGCGCTCAATGTGCTAATGTTAAGCCAAAGTTTTTAGAGACTTCAGTACTTGGAAGTACTATCTCTGTTCTGTCATCAGTCTTATCTGTTAAATCCCAATGAGTGTGAAAAATGAGAAAAATCTGGGTTTGCTTGGCTGTTTCAACAGTATATTGAGAATGGCCAGATTGCTGGAGAAGATGATTCTCTTGGAAACCTCAACAGCCTGGCCTCCTAATCTGTAGGCACATAGAGCTCATCTGAGTGTGTAAATAAAAATAAATAATGCAGTGAAAAATAAGCAGAGTATTTTGCTGAATTGTTTCAAATTTGGATCCACTATAACTAATTTAAATCTTTTGTTGGGATTTATGCAGGCAAGGAGTCACGTTTAAGACATTTGTAATTTAAAGCTTTCCTGCTACTACACCTCTTCTACTTTTATATCCTATCATGATACCTTTTTTCTGCAAAGAAAGTCCCTTTTATTCCCTCTTCTTTTCATGCTTTAAGAGAACATTTGCTTCTCAAGAGAACATTTGCTTCTCCATTTATCAGAGGTAATGAGAAAAGAGTAGCTTTGGATTCTTTGAATCAGTCTAACTGGGCTTCTTTCAGTGTGTAAAATATCCTTCTTTTGCTCAGGGCTTTCATTTCTTTGTGCAGTCGCTCCATCTCCAGCACTCAGTATCTTCCATGCTTTTTTAATTAAAAAAAAAAAAAAGCGGGGGGGGGGAAGCAATTGTGATCCAAATGACGGTGGGCTCCATTCTTTATTCCAGGCTGATTCACGGAGGGCAGCTGTTAAATGGCTTGGCGGGGCCAACTGTGATGAACGCGGCACCGTTTCTTTCCACAACGTGGTTTTCTCCGGATGAACGCGCCACAGCAACAGCCATCGCATCGCTGCTCAGTTACCTGGGCGCTGCTGGCGCGTTTCTAGTGGGACCTCTTGTAGTGCCATCTCCTAATGGAACATCTCACCTCCCACTGGTATCGCAGAGCAACACAGAGCACATCAAGGACCGCATTGAGGCTGTGCTGTATGCAGGTGTGGTTTAAAAATAAGAATTTAAAAAAAAAAAAGAGAAAAAGAAAAAATTTACATACTTTCATCTGTTTGGTACTTGTGAACCACTACCCTCTAGTGGCTGGTCTGCACTGAAAACAGTTACTGACTGATGGATAATAATGAAGTGGTGAAATGCTGTACCATTAGAAGGGTTAATTTTTTTCCCTTTTGTGTAGGGAAGATGTAAAAATAGCCTTTTGTACAGACTGATTCCAAATGAGGTATTTCAGTTTTTGTATCAGCTAATCTTAGGAGAGTTTACACTTTCCCTGAGCTTCTGAACTGGTTTTTGCTTCTTGAATTTTCACTAAAAAACGTGCCCATGACAGGTTGGGTTTTTTCTGTTGTTTGTGTGAGGATGGAAATCCAAGAATCTTTCAGCATTAAATTCTTCCCTGCATTAAATCAGCCTTAATTTATGACTTGCATATGCTTTTCAAATATGATTAGATTATTAGTACTTAAGAGTCTAACATTGAAATTGAAACTCAGCAGATTTTGTTTGTAGTTAAAACCACATAATTCTTACATGGTGAGTAATTTCAATGAAGTGACAACAGTTTAGTGGAAAAAAAACACTGATATAAATTTCACCTGATATAACTTAGATTTTATGTCCTTGCTATTTTTCCTGCAATGGCTTCTACAGCCCTTTGTGTCACTTAGAAAAATTAGCAGCAAGCTTTAAAGAAAAAGAGTTGCTTAAGTGACTTAAGAGCCCAGGATCTGATTCTCTGTGGATAGAAATTGGTATAGCATTAAGAGGAGCTGAACATTACCACATCACAGCAGTTGCACATTTAGTTGGGTTCCCCCCCTTATATTTGCAGCCATCGAAATTCAGCCAGGACTTAGCCCTAAGTGTTTCAGAAGTCTCATAGTATATATATACTGTGTAGTTTATATGCAGGTTTATGGGATTGAGTTAGCTGTTTGTGATCACTTATTCCTGGATGTTATTCTTACGGAAATTTTGTTGAGTTAATGACTCCTGGTTGGGTGAGTGCCACATTATTGTTTGTTTTAAAGAAAGCATAGTAGAAGCTGGATCACTATTTCAGCAGGTATTTTTGAGTAACCTACTTTTTACTGGACTCAAATGTATTGGAACAAGGAAATCTGGGTTGGTTAGGGCTTTTTCAGAAAGAAATATGATGTTAGACTCCAAAAATCTCATGGCAGATGAAAATGTCCAGTGTGAAAGAATGAAAAAAGAAAGCAAGTCAGCTTTTGTCCTGAGGAACAGTAGATAAGGGGAGGAAAAATCTAGCAACTAGAGAAGTACTGTATCTTTTCCTCTCCAGATTTTTCATGGAGAGAGAAAAATTCATCCATCAAAAGGAAGTACAGTTCTGGGCCTAAAAGCACTGTTTTGAGTCTGGTAGCACTAGGAATGTTGCTTTCAGCAGCCCATTAGATTCGCTTTCTCCTCTGTTCTCTTCAGGGAGGTTTTCCTAAGGATTTTCTTCAGAAAGTGTGATGGATCTTGCTTGCCAGCTAGGTTCAGAGGCATGTCTCGCCTGCCCCACATCTCAGCAAGGCTCTTTCTGCCTTTCTGAGCCAGCAAGGGTTTGGGAACATCCTGTAGAGCTGTTTGGGGTCGTTGGTCCCAGCATAAGATGATCCTACAGCAGCTCTTCAGCTTCCGAGGAAATGTGTTTTGTGGGGCATCTGTAGTTCTTACTTAGTATTTGAAAGCACTTTGAACAGAGGTGGGTTTCTGTGTGCAGCTGCCACTGTAGTTGTGTTATATGGGGTGTGTCTTTTCAGGAGCTACAACCATTTTTGCTGTTCGGATGAAGAAAAAGAGCTGGTTCTTGAACGTTACTGGCCTGTGGTGAATCACAGTGACGGTGGCAAAATGTCCGACTGGTTTAACATAGGTAGAAACTGTCAAAGAGGAAGTTGCTTTGAATCTCTTGTGGGATTTGCCCTATCTCACCTCAGGCCCGTTTCCCTGGAGAGCTAAAGGAGCAAGGTCCCCGCTGTCTGCTTCCCTGTGCTCTGTTACACCAGGTAGGCTCCAGCGGTGGAAGGAAGGCTGCCTTGTGGTGGGTCACTGCCTCGGGTTAGCTCTGTTCACCTGTGGACCAAAAATTACCTGACAGGTGTGGTAGTGTATTGTTTGTCCCCTTAATCAGCTGGCCAGAGAATGAAGCTCAGATTGACTTTACAGATTACTAGTGAGGGTGTTACAGAATGTGGCAGAACAAGGAGCTGGACCCAAATGTCCAAATTCCCTACCTCTTCAGCAAGTGGGGTCAGGCTTGGTGTGACTTCTCCTTTCAGGTACTATGGGAAAGCCAGTTTCGTAGCATAAGCACCCTGCATTCCTAACAGAGTTGTGTTTGTGATGGAGCTTGTTGCTTTTGTGTGAGGTTGCGTTAGGTAAGCAGCCTCCAAAAGTTGGGTGATGACTTCTGAAAGACAGTAATGATGTGAATTGTTAACTTGGGATCAGTAGCATGCCAAGAGAGCGCTAATTTTCCAAGGACTTAACCTCCAACATGATTACAAAGCAATTGCTTATAAACCCATTATAAACTCCAGTCTCTTCTGTGTTTTAATAAATTGCTCTTCCTTTATCTCAAACGCAGACTAAGAGCTCAGATGAATTGCCACAGCCTCTTTCTGTGTCATCTGTGTCGTTGCACATTCTGGTTCACAGCTGAAATAGTACAGATGTAGAAAATCAGGTTTGAATTGTATTACCTGAATCGCATAAGGAAGCTTGAATTATTCTGGACTGAAGTCAGAGCTTTTAGCCTTGTGCTTTCCAATGTAAAATCATTGTTTGTTCAAAAATACCTGTGTGTATGTGTGTGTAAAGTGCCCCCATTCCCACTTTACATTTCAGGACAAGATGTGGAGGAGGGTTTCTGGGTTTGGATAGATTTTTGTGCTACGAATAGCTTATCTGAAGGAAAAAGAGCTTGTAGCAAGGAGGTTTGTGTCTCTGTAAACCTCTTTTTTTCTGTTTGGGGCTTACACAGGCAGCAGGGTGCCTACTTCATAGGCTAAGATACAGGCATCTCTCCACTTTAACAGTCACAGGTCACTGTGGCAAGGTACCCAGCTTTTGTGAAGCATTCCAGATGCACTCCTCAACAAGAGATATACACAGCTGTGCTTCTGCACACTAATTTATGCTGACTTGCCAAATTCCGAGTGCTTTGCTGCATCCGTAGCTCCTGTGGAAGAGCTCCTCTTTTGTGACTGCAGCTCCCTCGGTCTCAGTATTGACCTATTTCTTACCTTTGCTATTTTGCTTACCTTTACTCCCTACTTACGATCTAAAACTTGTCCTGGGAATGTATTTTTCTTTATCTAGTCTGGTAGAGAAATTATGATGAAGATAAAGGTGTGGGTTTCCTAATGAGGAAGGAATGCAGCATGTAAGAAATCGGATGTGTTTGGCAGTACCTGGACTTTTGGCAAGAGATAGACGAAGCTAAGATGGCACTGAAGACTTTTGTTCTTCGATAGAGGGAGCTGCTTTAGTTTCCAAAGTGAATTCTGCTCTTTTCTTTTGTGCACGAGGGCAACGCTTACGAGGCAAATTTGTTAGCCTAGGAAGTATAACACTGGGAAACATTAAAGAGTTGCAAGAAGGTACTACAAGGACTGCATGCTGAAAGTAATAATTAAAAAAAAAATGAAGTGTTACTATACAGCTCCTACTGCAGCAATTTGACTGGCAGGAATCTTGAGGCAAGCTGTAGAAGAGGCCCCAGATGGGCACCTGATCTAAAATATTACTGTGACATAAGAAAATTATCAACGTGTTTTACATTCTTTCGAAAAAGACCTAGCCTTCCCACTTACGGCATTGCAGTGTAATGAAGTTAAATAATAAGCACATTGGACAAAGTTTGTTGGTTTGTATGGTCACATTCTGGTTGGCTATACCTGTCTACAGTCTGAAATCTTCCTTTAATATTAAAGGATTAAAGTGTGTGTGCATGTACATATATATACCTATAAACCTATATGTAGACCTAGGTGCAGAAGAAGGGGATAAAGAGCTTTTGGTGAGCCTGGCTTCCCTGTCTAGTATCATCCTGTAGTGACAAAGCATCTCATCCCTGTCTTAGATCTGGGATGATCATTTACGGCCAGTTCTTTTTTCACTGCTCACGTTCTCAAAAACAACATACACAAAGGCAGAAATTAATCTGTTTTCTGGAGAGCAGAGGAGATACGGTGAAAAGGTCTAGTAAAAGTGCCCATGACCCTCAAAACGTGCAATTATACCACAGCAGGAAAAGAGACACCACTTAATTAAAAATGAATCCTTTAGTAAATTATTGTGAAGAATGGCATTGTCACATTCCCAGTATGCCTTCAAAAGAAATTTAGTGTAGATTTTCTTGCCATGCACCGAATACAAGTATTCATTTCCATTCCCCATCTCCAGCTGATCCATTTAGACTCTGAGTGTTATTTACTTTTCAGTTTCCTGAATTTATTTTCTTCTGGTTTAGCAGAAGAGCTGGCAAAGTGCCATGTTCATATTGAGTTATTAAAAAAGAGAAGAAAAAAGAAAATGAATGCAATTGAGTATCTAGCTCTGCTAGAATTTATTTATGGTGTCGGTGAACACTTCTTTGTTATGAGATCACAGGTTCTTTTAAGATAACACACTTCAGCTATACATTTTTCTCTCCAGCAGCAAAGAATCTTGTTTTTAAAGGGGATAAGAGAAGAAATATTGGGATTGAGGACTGTGGAGACCATGATATACATTGTAAACAGCCTGTAAAACAAATTAATTAGACTGACTGTGGGTAGAGTTGTTTTTCCTCAGGATGAGTGATCAAGGGACTTGCTGAGTATTTTCTGTGAAGTGCTCATCACTTTGCAAGTTCAGGTCCAAATTTCTGCTGTGAAACTTTTCAAAGATCGAGAATACCTGCTGCTGAACAAGAGAAGCATCTGCAAACAGCTGTATTCTTTTATTTTTCTCCGTATTACCCATGCTTTTTCTATTCCTGAGCCGTCGCCGCTCCTACGCTTTTCTCTTTATATTCTTTTGCCATGTAATAGTGTTTGTGTCCGAGATGCTGCCTTGCTTGACCTTTTGTTTGCTTCATCATCCTGTGTGCCGAGTAATTGTCATTCCATGCCCTGGGGCTTCCCCAGTCCCATCTGTTTAAAGTCTCTAGCACACTGTTACCTGCACTGAGTTACTTCCATTGTGAGGAAATGTGTCCGGATCTTCATAATGCAGTTCTCTCTAAAGAGAAAAAGCGAAAGCTTTCCTTTTGCTTTGCTGGGTTCCCCATACGTGAGCCTGGTGCTCTGCAGCTCCTGTCCCTGGAATGGACTGCTGCTATTTCTCCATCTGATTGATTCTCCATCTCAATTTGAAATCTTGCCTGGGGAGGAAAAAAGGGATTCTTCAAGTTATGGAGCTCTGTTGTCGGGAGCAGTAAAGCACTTGTGGTGGGTGGGATTTATGTATCAGAGGCTGGCTGATAACAGTGCGGTACCAAAAGAAGTCTTTTGTTGCTAACATCTGTTCTTGGTTTTGTTTTTCTCTGCCCGCTTGCTTAGAATTTGGAATGGTTTCCCTGATATTTTCCGCTGCGTTGGCCTACTTCCCCTCACGCCCTCCATTCCCTCCCAGCGTGGCTGCGGCGAGTCAACGGCTCAGCTACAGGAGAAGTTTTTGCAGACTCTTAAGGTAGGTCCTCATTGGCTTTCCACTTCAAAGCAGATCAGCGCCTAAATAAATAAAAACAAGTGTGCTGTAGTCTTTTCATTGAGCAAACAAGTTGGTTTGTACTGCTTTTAAACAAAATAAAATTAAATATTAATGCTGAGACATAAAGGGATGCTAACTGCTAAAAAGCAGGCATTAAATTTTAAATCATTTGGTATATCTCAAGCCTTCATTCCAGAGTCCTTCAGCACCGACGCTGCTTTAGTCATCCTGTTAGCACATCTTTTCTTATGCAACGCTTCTGTTACATCAGGTTATACAAGATTGTTAACAGTGTGTGTACTGCTAGGTGTGAGATAACAATTAACAATACTGGGCATAACTAACTAACAAGCTGCTTTCTTCCATGGTTGTTATATTGCAATGAATTTTGAGTTTGCTTGTCATTCAAAGGAGTATTCAGCTGCTTTCATTCAGCCGTGGGAGCAATGCATGAACTATCTGAAATCCATTATATGATCTATTAAATCTCATTAATGGTATGTTAAAAAGTGAAGTGGGAACAGGCAAAGGGTCTCTAGATGTGTTTCTGGTCAGGTTCACAGGTGAGTTAGTTTCTTTTAAGTTTTGGGGTTTAAAAAAAAAGGTTATAAAGAAAGTGGCATCTCCAGCTTTGCAACTTCTCCTGCTTGGGCTCTGTTGGTAGGACACAATCCTGCCCCACCAACTGTTTGTACAATGTCTTGTGTAATGGGAATCTGATTTCAGAGGAACAGCTAAAGCAACTGTAATATTAATGCTGAATAACTGTGAAGGCCAGCGCCCTGTGCATGATACTGCACAGATAAACTTCCTGAGGCAAAGAAGAATCGCTCCCATGGTGTGGAGTATGGCTGACTTTGCTGGAGGGCTTCAAACTCTTATTGTAATTGTGTCTTGGGTGCTGTAGTGATAGGAACTGAATCTGCGTACAGAGGACTGCTTGAAACTTGATAATTGTGGAGCTTTAGGCATTTAGTTATTGCAGACCTATAGTGGGCTGTGCTTTCTAAAAGTGTATTTAGAGCCAGCAAAAACAGCTCATCGCTTGTTGTCATTGGGTTTTTTCTTTGTTTTTGGAGGTCTTTTTATCATTTTTGGGGGGTAAATATTTGACAAGATGTTTAATCTTGTGCATTCATCCTGGAGCAGGCTGGCAGTTGGGAGAACATGTGAGTAGAGCTGGCTGGTTAGTCTGCAAAGTGACCTACTCAGGATATTAAAAAATAGCAATTCCCATAAGGGCACTTAGCACACACAATAATGCTGTTACAGACCCAAGCTGATGTGTGGTGAGACCCTGCCCGAGGGCTGTGTTGTAAAAATGTTGCTGTTGAACAGAAATCCAAACACAACTGACTCCTCAGGTGAAATATAAAATTTCTGTTGACAGTGTTCCATTTGGGAGCTTTATAACCATTAGATTGCTTGTTCAAAGTGTTGTAAACAGTGGACCTGAGATACTGGTAAGGTCAGGAAGTAAACAGCAAATCTGGGTTACTGTTCAAAATCAATGAAATGTAAGAAAACTGCGTGCTTAAATATTGAGCATAGTTTATAGTGTCTCCAAGAACCAAGAAGTTTTTTAAAAAATGGTCGGGTAGATCATTACATCTCCCTTCCCTCTGGTCTTTATGCATTCTTCCATGCTACCCCATCTCAAAGGCACTTCTTCATTCCTCTGTACATGAAACAATCAACAGTTCATCATTAAACCCACTTATCTTGGGGAGCCTTTCAGCAACAATCCATCAAGCAAAGAAGTTTTATAAAAGAAAATGGTATCTGCCATGCCTCAAGAGAAATCCATCATCTGGTTAGTTAGGCTTCTAAGCTCTGTTGCCTGCCTAATCTAGGCTTCATAATTCTTGGCACAGAGTCTTTCTTTTGACTTAATAGTGTAGACTGAAGGTAATCAGCTGATGAGTACCAGAAAATCATGATTTCCTCTTTACTGCAGACTTACTCTCTAGTATGAGAAGTGTGTGTAAAGCATTTAGGGTGTGTGTGAGCTGGTGGGCTGACCCAACTGTGCACCAAAAAACACTCATGAGAATTGAGATGTTCATCGTTTCCCTCTTCTCTCCCCAGGCTGCAGTTTTATTACTTCAAAATAAAGCTGCGTAGCATAACTTTACCATTGAAGTCATTGACCTTTTTACTTGGATTCCAAAGGGATCTATCACTTGATTGTAACTCCCACACTCCATGCCTTCGGGTCCTTGAGCAGTCGTCTTCATGAGCTGCTGCTTGCAGAGGTGTATTATAAATACCTTCTTAGGGTCAACCATCCCCTGTAGGCCGTTTTTTTGGCACTTGCATAGGAACTTGGCTCTGCCTCCTGATGTGGAGGATTCCTGCTTCTGACAGATTATAACAATTAGCTGATCTCTGGTTATCTCCTGATACCAACTCTCTCAGCCTGCAGTGGGAGACGACAGATTAGTCATGGTTTGGGAGCTAAGCCCAAATCTTTTAACAGTCTATCACACACTGTGACAAGTGTAGTTTCAATTTCCATTAGAAAAAGTACAGTGCCCCTTCTCAGTTTCTTGGGTGAAGCAAATAACTTTTTTTTTCTCCTATTTCAGAATATGCCACAAATTTTGATGAAAAAAATTTTGATACAGGTAAATAGTCGAGAAGTCTTAAAATCTGCATTAACAAAAACATGTAGTGATTTTTGCTTTGAAGTATTTAGCTGCTTTTAGCTGGTTATGTTCCTTTTTATATTTTCAAGGGACCGTGTAAGCAATTCTGAAATTTCATAATGGGTTTTTTGTGCATCATTATTTCTTTAATGAAACTTTCATATGACATCACCATCCAGTGATGGAAGCTGCTCAGAGTGTGCCTGATGTTAATAGACACTGTCAAAGTTATTCTGAAAATGGTGACTGACTTTGACGGGGCTCCCTTCTGAACCAGCCTGCCTTATGGATTCTAGTGGCATTAAGTAGGTTTCTGAAAAAAACAGAAGAAAAAGCCAATTTGTATTCCAGCAGAATGGTTTAACAGAGAGGCTAATGCTGAGATCCTGTCATAAGGGCTGATACGATGGAAAACAGTGTGGGTTCACCAACCAATGGTGTGACAGACAGCACAGTTTTCTATTTTCAGTGGAGCAATTGCAAAATTTCAAAACCAAATAGAAGTGACTGGAGCCATGAGAAGCGGAGCTGCTACACAAGATGTGTGTTTCAAATAGCTTTAGCACTTGACGTACACACTGCCCTAGTGAGGCCTCATCTGGAGTACTCTGTCCAGTTCTGGGCTCCCCAGTTCAAGAAAAATGAGGAGCTACTGGAGAGAGTCCAGCGGAGGGCTACGAGGATGGTGAGTGGACTGGAACATCTGTCCTATGAGCAGAGGCTGAGGGAGCTGGGCTTGTTCAGCCTGAAGAAGAGAAGGCTGCAAGGGGACCTAATATATACTTACAAATATCTGAAGGGTGGGTGTCAGGAGGATGGGGCCAAGCTCTTTTCAGTGGTGCCCAG
>Ga0065711_1031512_pt1 | contig 29464 bp, 15 predicted proteins | sample Hoacrofraction12_FD_59098 | JGI IMG/M metagenome (GOLD analysis project Ga0065711, IMG submission 59098) | Hoatzin crop microbial communities from Cojedes, Venezuela - Epithelial fraction 12 v2 (version 2) | ecosystem: Host-associated > Birds > Digestive system > Esophagus > Crop | place... | reverse complement strand
CCCCAGAGGTCCCTTCCAACCCCTACTATTCTGTGATTCTGTGAAAGCAACATGTTCCCAAGAGAAAAGGGACAGGGCAATTGCGAATTTCTAAATACTAAAGCTGGTCTAAGAAGTAGACGTCAAAGATGGTGACCTATTTTGCCAAGTGTCGTGATGTATCACAACTGTTGTATTCCCTACTTGCAGCTGGATGCAACAACGAGATGGACACTGCATATATTAATGGAGGGAGATTAGAAAGAGCAAAATGTTCCTCTGCACACGGTGGAGCAGAGGCACTTTGATGGAATACACAGGGGTGTGCAAAATTAGGAGCTGAGACAACTTCAAGTCCGTATGAGGAGACAAAAAAAGGAGACCTGAAGGGAGAGGCAAAAAATTGGCAATATTGTAAATGAACACTTTGTGAATGCTGGTCTCTTCAGAAAAAGGTATACAGGCTTTCAGAGTGGCTTTTTCTTCCTCTCAAAAAGGAGATACTGGGAAAAGCTGCCTCTGGGACATTTATCGTAATGATTTTTATCTGCACGCCCACCCAGCTGCAGTATTTCTGGACTGTACATGCAAGTTCTAGAGGTAGCTGCAGGAATACTCCATGGTTTAGATCCCTCCTCAGGGTGCTGAACAATCTAGTTATTGATTGCTTCCTTGTCTCTTTGCCAATAGCTTGTAATATAAGATGTTGGAAAAGGATGCAGGAATACCGTCATACACACTGAAGCTATAGTTAAACAGGTTGTTTTTCAACCTAAGAAAATAGATCAGATTGCCACTGCATGACAGCTCTTACTAGGAAAGTCACATGCAGACTTAAACTAGGACACTTCAATGGGCAAAGAGGGGTCCACTGCTGCTTTTTTGGGGAAAAAACCCCAAGTATATAATTCAATGGTAAAGGCATTATCTCAAGCCAAGGTGATGTCAGCCTTCAAATGCACTGCTACTTCTGAATCCTTAGAGCGTATCCTATTAAACCCACCCAGCTATGGAAGTATTGGTGGCAGTTCAAAAATTTCCAGACTACCTAAATATTTTTGCCTTTTGGGAATGAATGCTGCCAAGCACCATTGATGATTCATATCTCATCTATACATTCATAGTAAAGCACTGTAACCTTTCTCTCTTGGTAGAAGGCAATGCCCCAGTCCTCAATGGTGCAAAAATTTTTGGACAAGGATCCCTCTCTAAATCATTAATCACAGCTCTGTCCCTAAATGACTCATGGAACCGTAAGAGTTTCATGGGCTTGTAGGATGCATTGTGACTATTTCATATAAAAGGCCTCTTCTAATTCTAAAAGTAGGAGATCCAGCTCCAGTTAATGCACAGACCATTTACCAGCACTCAGTAAATATATCAGGCTGCATTCTTCCATGACAGAGGTTCAGATAAGCAATGGCAAACTTGCTAGTATCATACATTTGCATAGCTGTAGTTCTAAAGAGAAATAGTCTTGATTTTGTTAATCACAAACGAGCTGCAATACAGAATGAATGCCTACAATAAGATTCCCATAGCAGTGATTCAAAGAAAGGACAAAAATATCTGCTCACATGCCCTGTCTGCTCAGGCAGCTTCTCAGCCATGTTGGTCAGGTCTATAGCAACAAGGCTGCTTGTTGGTGGTAAAACCACGGCCACATAGAAAGTCTTTTTGAAAATAAGCCTAGATTTTTTCTGGGGATTGACCCACACCATATACAGCCCAGCCTTCTTCTCAATCAATCAATTAACATCTGTTATATTATATGCAAGGCAACTTGTCAGGAGGCTACACATCATACTGGAGATGGAGGCTCGAGAGTTGAGTGGAGATGAACCTGATGAAGTTCAACAAGGGCAAGTGCAGGGTCTTGCACCTGGGGAGGAAAAACCCCATGCACCAGTACAGGCTCAGGGCTGATCTGCTGGAAAGGGAGCTGGGAATGCTGGAGGATGACAAGTTAACTGTGAGCCAGCCGTGTGCCCTGGTTGCAAAGAAGGACAGTGGTGTCCTGGGGTGCATTAGGAGGAGTGTGGCCAGCAGGTGGAGGGAAGTTCTCCTTCCCCTCTACTCCGCCCTAGTGAGGCCCCATCTGGAGTACTGTGTCCAGTTCTGGGCTCCCCAGTTCAAGAAAGATGAGGAACTACTGCAGAGAGTCCAGAAGACGGATACAAAGATGTTTAGGGGACTGGAGCATCTCTCCTACGAGGAGAGGCTGGGGGAGCTGGGCTTGTTTAGCCTGAAGAAGAGCAGACTGAGAAGGTATCTTACAAATGCTTATAAACATCTTAAGGGTGGGTGTCATGAGGATGGGGCCAGACTCTTTTCAGTGGTGCCCAGTGACAGAACAAGGGGCAATGGGCACAAATTGAAGCATAGGAAGTTCCATCTGAACATGGGGAAGAACTTCTTTACTTTGAGGGTGACAGAGCACTGGAACAGGCTGCCCAGAGCAGCTGTGGATTCTCCTTCTCTGGAGATATTCAAAACCCACCTGGACGCAGTCCTGTGCAGCCTGCTCTAGGTGAAACTGCTTTGGACTAGATGAATCCCAGAGGCCCCTTCCAACCCCTACCATTCTGTGTTTCTGTACAATAGACAAGTAGAAGATGGTTAAGGTAAGGCACGTTTCCACAATCACTTCCTCAGCATGACAGGTAGGATCTGGAGGTGGCAACTGAAGGCTGCAGTGAGGGAAGATTGAGTTTCGGCTGATTTTCCATTTGCCTAGAACATCCTCTCACATGAACTCTTCAGACTCATTCTGCTTTCCTTGCTGTGTTGCAGCAGGGAATGAAAGGCATTGAAGAAATTTACCCCTATGCTTTCTCCCTGAGCTCTTGCTGATCTCTTAAAACTTGGCTGAGCACGCAGCTGCCTTAAATACTGGCATTTCAAGGCACTGCCTTTTACCAGAGCTACCACTTCTGTGTCATGAACATGGGACCGGGACATTTTCCCGTCCAATAGCTTCACTCTGAAAGGTCTCAGTGCCAAGGACTCTGGTTAGAATGACCTCTCTCTCAAGGTTTTGTTTAGGAACGTGCAACTCATACCATTCAGTTTCTGAAACTAAGATTGAAGTGGGGCATATTTCTTTTGGAGAAGAGGTAATAAAGTTGTTAATTTGGGCTTGTAATTATTCACGATTAACACATTTTTCCTTTTTTTTTTCTCCTAATTTGGTTATCAGATCCAATTACAAACCCAAATTACCAGCCCTAATTTCTACTAAATGTTATTCAGACATGAATAACAATGAAACTGAAGCAGCAGAAGTGTCAGGGAAGGCTGCATAACCTAGCAGGAGCTAAATCAATACTTGATAAATTCTTTATCTGATAGTTCATACTAGGCCTTCTCCTGCATTGACAAACCTACACAGTTAGCAGTAGATTAAAGTCAATGGAGTCTGAAGGAAGCTCCAAACACAGCTCTGACTGCAGGCCATCATTACAGGGTGTTTAATTCAGTGACAACTGCAACTCTCCTCTTCCAGCACCACCTCTCCTCTTACTGCTGAAATCCTGTTCACGTAAAATAATTTCAGCTGCATTGATGTAACAGTCTGGTGAATCACGTTGTTCTCTGATCAGTCACTCAAGGAACTGATCTAGATTAAAAATGAACCTTGAAAAAAGGGGCAAGGGAGTGAATGGTTGTTTTAAAGCAGCTCAGCTCCGTGATCCAGATAGCCCCTTAAAGGATCATGATGAAGAGAGCCATATAGGAGCAGAAATTCATGGCCAAGAATGGGAATGATGTGACAAGACAATGGGAACTTAGGTGAGGAGTATATGGACTGGGTGCTCAGGGCAGGAACAGTGGAATAGCTAAAATCAGAACAGCTGCCAAGAGAAAGGCTTTTGTAACCACAACCTCTGGAGTGGGCAGGCTCACAGACAAGAGGGGTTACAGCTCTCACTTTGTAAAACACAGACCTTGCAGAAACAATTGATTTTTCTTATAAGCATTTATACCACTGACCAAACAAAGAAATAAATCAATCATCTTAGGCTGGTGAAAGGATTTTTGTGTTTCTAACTGGAATCCTCTCACTAAAGAATAATTCACAGGTTATAAAAAAAGTTTTGTTTTCTAGGATTATTGTAAAGATTAACTAGCAAAAGACATGTAATTGCTGTTTGCAAAAGAAGAAGTGGAACCTCTGCAAAAGCTTTGAATCAGCACAGCAGGGCTCTTGTCAAGTTATTTTCACTTTTTGCTTTTTTGATGGAAATGATTCACCCAAAACATCGTGAATTTCTGAATTGATTCAGTCTCTAGCTGCTCATCTGAAAATGTTTCTTCCAGCTTAAGACATAACACACTGATGGACCATGAATAAGCACCACCTGAACTGAGAAATGAAATATAAGGGTATAAAACCCAACAAATCACCCCATCACAACTGTGTAGAAAGGAGGAAAAAGTGTGTGAAAAGGCAGATGCCTTAGATGATGAAATGCTTATCCCTGACTAATCCAGGGGTAAATTTATCATTCCTGAGACACAATTAGAACAGTTATAGCTTGTATCTCGTGTTTGTAGGCTTTTAATGAAGACAGCTTGTCTTGCACTGAGTTAACTTGCATATCCACAACCTAATCCACTGCTTAAGCTTATGTAGGAGACCAGTGAGACTACCAGTAGTCAAATCCAGTTCTCTTGAGCATCATTTCCATGTGTGAACAGTGCAAGACTATCCCTCTTTGCAAGTAACCTGGTTATTTTAATAGGCTCTTAAAAATGGAGAACAACAGCAAGAAGATTCAGGACAAAATCATAAACATTGTTGGTATGACAGCAATAACATTAGCAAGACACAGCTTTACAAGGCAAAAATACTGTCTTATCACGAGGATGAAGAACTGAGACATGAGCTTCATTTGTCCCGCTCAGGAACAATTTTCGTAGTATCCTACCATAAAAAGAAGTCATGGACCCATTCTAACATTTCTTTTCCTTTTTTGTTTTGTTTATTTTGGACCAATATATTCATGCCTCTCAACAAATTCTAGTTTACTGCATTTTTAATTTGGAGTGTTCCTTGCTGCTTGATAATGTACATGGTTTGCAGTATCCATCAAAAGGCAGAGCTGCTAAATATACAAGTCCAGGCCCGACTTCTTCATGAAATTCTCCCTGTATTCATGTCGTTCTTTGCTCTGGTGTTACCAGAGAATAGGATTCAATTGAGCTATTATTTTTTTTTAGTTTGGCTGTGATATCAAAAGGCTTTTCCTTGGGTGTCTGTTTGATAACTTTAACATGCGTCACCTCGTTCAAGAGTCTTGGTCCTGACCCAGGGTCTACACGGATTCTTCCCCGATTTAAACCCAGCCTTGATGAAGCATAGGAAGGCAGTGTGGCACCAGTTTTCGTAGAGCTGTGTATGACTTTTTACTGGGTAAAATGGGAAGAAGGGACTGGACATCAGGAGACTTCATTCCCCCTCCCCCACCAAGTTGAGCTTGTCAAGCCTTGCTCTTTCCAGTGAAATGAGAACTGGCTTTTCCAGAATGCAGCTGGCAGGAGAAGAGCTGTGACTATGGTAATCAGTTAAGCGTGCAAATAAGAACTTTCTTGGCTGTGTCTAGCCTGACTCCCGTTCAGTGGATTTTGGCTCATGAAAAAAGATCATCCATCTCAACCTTCTTCCTGCCCTACCCCATCTTATTTGAACAGCAACACTAGGCTAATGAGAAAAGGCTTATTAGACTTTGTTTCTTACAAGTAAACCACGTCCATGAAGGAATACTTAAGATTGTGAGGTACTGAATTGTTCTCTCAATATTTGCATTTTATAATTGTTTCACCAAACAACTGGGCAGCCGGGACTTCTCTGACGGGGCTGTGGTCACCTACCCTGTGACTTGGGAGCAACAACAGAATATTAATCAGGTTAATCCCAGTTCCCTCAGCAGATCATTTACTCTTTCCCTGTTCATTGCTCATTTACAAATAAAATCTCAGAATGAGAGATTGGAGGGAGCTGGCAGCTGGGGAGGAAGGTGGGGGAAGTTTGCACACCAGCACAGCAGGCTGGGAGCAAAAATGCTCTATGAAAATATGTGTCTGTTTGCAAATACAATAGACCTGTCCCTCAAAGCGAGAGGACTCCAGCTTTATATCACTATAATCAAAAGTAGGCTCCAGTCCATAATCCTCTGAAATTCAGACTGAGCTCTTCAGTCTGCAGGAGCTGAGGGACTGCAATAAGAGATCTGAAAAGTGCCCTTTTTTACCCCAGATCCATTCCTGATGTTAATGGGGATCACGGACATGTACTACCTGATCACTTTCATGGGAGTAGTATAGCTCTGTCTTACTTCACAGGACAAAGATGAAAAGCGTAGAGGAGCACTGGAGGGCACAGAGAAATTTCTGGGAATTATACTTCAGTAGAAAGCAATTCAGGCAGCGTCTTAAAAAGCTACCACTCATATGTTGACCAGATTGCTAAACCTTCACAGACAAAAAATAAAGCCTATTCACTTAAAAAGGATTTTTGACAACTTTTCTTAACAATGGACTAGAAGCACAGATATGTCCTGCTGCTCAGCTGAGCAGTCATTACTTGCTACAGTGTAGAAGTTGGAGACAGTGGCTGCTTGAATCCACATGCATCAGAGATAATTTTATTTCTCTCAGGAGCTTTTCTGGTCCCTGTTAACCAAGAGCTTGGTTTAGTCCATGTGGCAGAGACTTGTTACACAGGTCAGAAATGTCCAGAGTGCGACGCTTAACAAGAGCAACTTCTCTGTGTGTATGTGCACTTCTAATGAGGTGGTATGTTCTTATGCTGTGCCAACGTAAAGCCCTGCTTTTTACAGCAGCACAACACTTCTCAAGTAACAGTAGCTTGGAAGGACCATCATAACTCAAGTGAAGCATGTTCCCCTTAGAAAGCGATTTCAGAGACATAGCTCTCATAGCTAGGAAAAAAAAGGCTAAGATATTTTATCTATACAGCATACCTGAGGAAACTGAGGCACAGAGAGATGAGGTAGGTTGCTTCAGATATTCAAAAAAACCTGAAGTCTTTTAAGGTGCCAGCACTGCAAGGGATTCGCTAACATTCACTTCATGAACCCCCCAGAGCTATAAAAACTGGGGTCATGGATAATTAACGCCACAAAAAATCCAGCTGCAGGTGGTGACAGTAAAAGATGGCCAAGGATGACGATGAAAACAGAGGCAAGATCTGTCCCTCTTCTAGATGGAGTATTCCAACTTAAAATGGAGTCCTTCAAGCTTTGAGCAGTGAAAAAAGCTGTAACTGTTCTGCTCACCTGTCAATACCACCTTATTAGCACTGAGCAAATAACTTGTGCCAGTTTGACAAACCTCATCTATTTTTTTTTTCCTCCAGCTTGTGGACATTTCCTAAGCCTTATGCATTATTCAGACAAGAGACTCCCTGGAGGGTTTTAAATCCAAGGTTTGATGGCCAAGAGATATCTGAATCTGAACTGAGCTGAGGACCACACATTGGTTGGGCACCATGGGGCATGTGGCAATGGGTTCATTTCCCTGACTGGCTGAGTCATTAGGGTGCAAGGGCATTGGCAGTGATTCTTTCCTGGCGCATTTTCCTATCAGAAAAACTAAGGGGGACATAAGAACTGTGGTCATTTCAGATGGAGGTTTGTTGGGGTTTGCTTACATTATGTTCTCAGGTCTTCCCCTAAATCGACTCTCTTGGGACCCTGTATAGAGCCTCATGCCTGTGCTGCTATCTAGCTCTCTGTCTGTCCATCTATCCATTTTTAAATGCTTCTAAAATTCCTTTAAAGTGTACACATTTTAAAATACTCATTTATGAAGCAGGTCATCCAAAACCCACTGTAACTAAGAGAAGCAGCTGTGAATGTCAGTCACATCAAAACAGCATCGATTTGATCCCAGAGGGAGTTGTTTGGTGTATGTCAGAGTGGTCTGCAGCAGAGGGAAGAGGCCCAAGGAACCCCGAGTTCAAGGATTCACATTGCTCAGGGGGAATAAATTCCACAACTAGAACCGATCCAGATGGTGGGTTATTAAATGCTGAGAAGAGCAGATTTGAGGATGATGCAGGTTAAATACGTCACCTGGATGTATGCATGAATGAAAGGACATTTGGGATTTGCTTGTAGAGACAGTGCTGTACACATACTGAAAAAGGGCCAGGAGTAATTCAGTAGCTTATGGCATTGTTTGCCTTTGGGATGTGGATTTAAATCCATTCCTCTGAGCTACTCTTAAAATTCAGACATGGCTGGAAGTCGCAAACACTTCAATCTGTTTGCATGGGTTTTTAATTCTGGGGAGCTGAGCATTGTAACCATTAGAGAAGCCAGGTCTGGCCACCTCCTGCAGCCACTCAGTGAAAGCCATGCACACCAGCTGCGCCCACCCTCTCCAACAACATGGGATAAAATGATTCAGCATTAAAAGACCATCTGAGCACTGCTCTGCCCTCTGATTCATTATGCTGCGAACCATTTCTGCCCATACAGCATTAAGCACATGAGACTGTTGGCAAGAAGCAAAGACCACCAGTTTTTCTGCATAATAATAAGGTGATCCTGAAAGCAGTTCTGCACTTGTCAATAGGTGTCTGTTTCTGTGCTCATACTTAGGGCACAGAAACACTCTGACACCACGTCCCGCTCTGCTAGCAAAGCATAGCAATTTCAGTCCCTAAAGGTCTCCTTCCAAAGTACATTAAAGTTGCCTGCCTGTTGAATTTATGTAGGCACAATGATTTCATGGTGAGTAAGATGGGTGTGAATAGATGTCACATTTTGCAATTTCTCAGCTGTTAAAAGAACGCCCCTCCATTTAAAAGTTGTACAAGATGGGGGGTGGAAGATAGCAGCTCTCCTGAGTAGCTTACACCAACGATAAGGAAAAGTCAAGATCGAAGCTCTTAAAAAGACTGTACTCTTACTGGAGGAAGACTCCTCATTTATTACTACTATTATTATTATTATTTTATAGTGAGATCTTAGCTTCTGACCGCAGCTTCTTCAGCCTTTTTGGATAATTCATTTGTTTCTCTGTTTGGTTCTGAAAGGGAACTATGGGTGACATTGCAAAAATTTTAGTAAGAGGTCACATTAAAGCTCCACCCCAAGGTTTCATCCCTTCAGTTCACCACCTCCAACATTAGGCTGTAAAAGATCCTCTAGGAAGAATATTAAGAGCAGGGTAAGCAAATAATACTTCCTTGATGCATTCTCCCAGGCCTGCACAGAGTCAGTGCTTCTCAAAGGAAAAATGGCCTTTTTGTAATTCAAAGTTCTGGTGGATTTTCTTCCATGATGCTGTTTCATACTAGGAATCATGAACTTTCACACTACGTTCCCGTTTCCACCATTGTTCTGACAGAAAGATTGTTTACTTGCACCTTTTCAGCTGCACAGATCCAATGCAGCTTTTTCTTTATATATGTAGAAAGAAGCTAGCAATTTTCAGTGGGAAATAACAAAAAAAAAGTTTGCTTTTCTCTACCCAGGACAGCCTTTTAACACTATCCAGGCAGCCTCAGGGCACACGAAGCACATTCTCATCATCATAGCAGGAAAACAACAATTTGGCAGGCTGCAGCATGGCCCTCTCATTATATCAGGCATTTTGAGCTGAAACCTGGGGCTCAGAGGAGACTCAGAGAAGTCCTTAGCTGTGTATATGGCCACTTCAGTCAAGATGGTGCCCTCTCTCTAAACCATGTAGCCAGGAGGCAATCTGCATCAGTTGCTGGAGATGGCCAGTTTCCCTCCCTCCTGAGAGTATTTTGCCTTCAGGAGCTGAAAGAACTTTGCAGCCAGGCATCGCATCGTCAGAGCATGGTTAGAATATCTGTGATACATGTGGATATAGACACCCTGCACAGGTCTTCAAGCAGACTGGGTGCTCTGCCTTGGAGACTAAGACCTGAGCTGCTTCCATATGCATGATGACTGCGTTTTCTGCAGTGGTGCAGGTGAACACCCAGATCCAATGGGTTTTTTACAGAGCCAGCACAGGCATTTGATTCACAGGCTGTGGCAGCTGCCAGCGGAGAAAGAGGACTTGTCTGGGAGAGTGGGAGGGCTGATGGTAGACAATGTGGAGATGGGTTTCATTGCTGGGACCAGCATCCCAAAGGGAACCATCTTGACACCTGAGCACTCGCTACAGAAAGTCATGTTGATTGTTGACTGTGTTAGACACACAACACACCCCAACAAAGGGGCTAACAAGATCCTTTCATCAAACACAGTCAGATATACATCTCAAAAATGTATTTTGTAGCTGTTTATTGCAGGTTTTCCAGTCTATATGTACTTCCTTCCTAACTTTCTAATTTGAGATCTAAATCGAATTACAACATTATCATACTATCCTAATAGCACATATTTGTTATGCCTGCATGATTCTTCTTTCTGGCACCTCATCCCATGAGACTGAACACATTAACTCCAGAAAAGCACCCACTGCTGGATCATGCTCCTTCAAATAATTTTTCCAGAGTAGTTTGGTTGTTGTTAAACATGAACCTGAAATTCTATTCATCTCCCTGTTGAGCAGCAAACCACATTATGGTAACAAAACACTTGTCTGATGTCCCCGAGCTTTGAATTTTAGCTCTAAGATCGGGATGATGAGAGTCTTTTCGTGTCTTCATCTGACTTGTCAGTTTAAACTGTATGCTGTCTGAGATGGGGACTTTCTTTTACTATGTGTGCACACAGAGAATGTACAGTGCCACCAGTTGTCCTAAAACATAAATATTGTAGCAAGGATTACCGGCTAATACCATTAAATACAATTATATATTCCTTCCTAGGAGGAAAAGCACTCTGGAGTGTTTTAAGAAATGTGGTAAAGATAAATACGAGGCATTGCTTCTTTCTCAATAAGATACTGCAAAGAATAGGAGTTTATTTCAAACTTGAATTATTTTTCACTGAGATAACACTTTTCTGGTACTATCTATTCTTGGGAACTGGTGATGGTTTAGACAGAGAGTCCTGATAAAGGTGGATCTGCCCAGCATATGTTTCTGATCATCACTGGCCAAAGGTTTAGATGCACACAAAAGGCATGTGGCCAAGACTTAAATGAAGACAAGATTCCTGTATCTCACTCTCCCCCATGAGTTTCAGAAGGAGCAAGCACAGGAGAAAAACACAAAAGGAAAGGCGTATGCAGTGTACATTTTGTGAAAAAAGTATAACAATGGAAAGGAAGAAAGGGGAGGTCTGAAACGTAACTACTTTGTGTTGCGTTATACTTGAAAAAGAACAAATTATATAGTAAAGTAGATGAAGTTTGTGTTTATAATAGTGTACAGGAATTTGGGGTAATTTGGTCTGTCTGGGCAGCCCATTAATTTTAGACAGTTGCTTCCAGCAATGTGGTACAAAGGCTAGAAACGAGACACAGTCAGGAGATTTTGCAGCTGTATGAACAGAAAAAGCTACTTCCTAATTTTCTGTGAGCTGAGCTGTGACTTGTGTACTGTTCTCCATTCTCTCATAGGAGCTGAAGTAGCAAAATCTGGCAGCGAAACAAGGAGTCAGCTAGAGAATATAGTGATTCAAGAAATGGAGCGAAGCATAGCTAAGACTGATAGAGGCTGGTGAAGCAAGGAGCAGCTAGCAAAAAACAAACCAGGCAACATATCAGATCAGCTTAAATCAGGTCTTGTTATCCAGCAAACTTAAAATCATAAACTATGATACAAGGTTACTTTAAGAGGGTAGAAGTAGTGGCTTAGCACTTGTCTACCCAAAGGAAAGGGCAGCTAATTGTTGTTGGTACAGTTAAAATTTAGGAGTTAGTTGTTGCTAATCTGTTTACCTTCCTTGTTAGAATATTTTTTTATTATTTCTTCCTCTTAGAATTACTGTTTGTTTAGTCATTCATACTATGTATTTGTGAGTAAGTAAATTACCTGACTGAGTATCAAAAAGCTTAGCATAATTTTCCCAGGTTTCTCAGGTTAGGCTAGTCCAAACCCCCTTCTCAAAACCAGATCAGCTAGAGCAGGTTGCCCAGAACTGTGTCCAGTTGGGTTCTGATCATTGGCAGGTACGGAGCCTCTACAGCCTCTCAGGGCAACCTGTTCCAGTGTTTGGCCACCCTCACAGTGTCTTTGCAGAAGCTGCATACATAAATGTCTTGCAGTAGAAGAATTTAGGACTGCACATCACTTTCTTTGTCCGGTCAAAAATTACCCTTATGGTTGTCCTGGTTTCAGCTGGGATAGAGTTAATTTTCCTCCCAATAGCTGTTGTATTTAGTATGAGAAGAATGTTGATAACACTGATGTTTTTAGTTGTTGCTAAGAAATCAAGGACCCTTTCCAGCCTCCCATGTTCAGCTAATGAGCAGGGGTGCAGGAGCTGTCAGGGAGCATAGCCAGACAGTTAGTCCAAGCTGGCCAATACAAATATTCCATACCATAGACATCATGCTCAGTTTAGGAATGGGAGTTGGCCAGGAGGCAGCAATCTTTTTTTTTTTTAATTGTGTTGTATACAGTGTTTTGCATACTCATTATTATCATTAATATTATTATCATTAGTAGTAGTAGTAGTAGTATTTCCTTTGTTGTCTTAATACACTGTCTTTATTCCAACCCACGAGTTTTCCCTTTTGTCTGTTTCACCTCCCCATCCTGCTGGGGGAAAGTGGAGAGGTGAGCGAGTGGCTGTCTAGTGCTTAGTTGCAAGCTGTTGGATTAAACCATGACAATGGTCTTAAAATGTCCTCTATCACACATCCTGAAGTAATCTTAATTTACGGTGTAATGACAAAGAAGACAATTTTCTTCTAAGTTCTTAATTCCCATCTGATGTTTCAAATCTTTTTACCTTCAGTCTGATCTCTAGTTACTGAGATTAGTGGTCTTCCAAAGAAAGAAGGAGTTGTCTTGCTGTCACAGCGTGATATCATCTGCCAAACCCTAAATGCTTCGTCTACCCTGCGGCACAGTTCACATAAATGAAATGCTTGCTATTTAGAGTATCTCGTTATCCATCTTCTCTTTTCATTTAAACTTAATTGATTTGATACAAATTCCTTTGTTCCTTTCTTTCTTTCTTTTAGTTATACTAATTATCAACAGTACATAATCATAATTACGGCAAATTATTTTTTTGTATATCACATTGATCCTTTCTTGAAAGTATTACTTATATCACAGGATAAAACCAATTCTATCTGTATTTACAGGCTGCACTGAGCTACATTAGTATATGTTTGAGGGGGTAAAAATGCTTCATTAAAAAGCCAAGAACTGGTTAGGCATCCAGTTCTTCAGAACACAGTCAAGAGCCTGGGCTCCACTTTCATATCACTCCTTGTGGTAAACACGTGCTTAGACCAAACATATCTTCTACAAAGGCATCCTTCACAAGCAGACATCAATAGTGAATCTTCATTTTCCTTGTTAGTGTGGTGCTCTAATACTCCATCATACTGCTAATATTTGTACCTCTTTTTTGCCAGTTTCAATTTTTCTGGCCTTATTGTTCTTAAGCTTATATGCATTGATTTAAAAAGATGGAATTCTGATTCATTGCTAATAGGTTAGTTCAAGCACTGGATTTTATCTGTAATACAGTCTTCTCTGTTAGAATAATCTACAAACCGTATTCTGCAGCTTCTCTTCAAGAGATCTGGGGGTTTCTTTTGGTATGAATTGTTTGCTTACTGAAAAGCATTGTGGTTCTTCAGCCATAGTTAATGGTTATTTCACACTGAATTTGCAAAGTTTCAGCAAGAAAAAAAAAGATAAAAGACTGAAATGGTCTTTATAATTTTGGGTTGATGAGAAGCTGGGGTTTTTGTTATAATTATATTGGTACGTTTCTAAAAATGAGCTTCACTGCTGCATCCTTGTCCCTAAGATGTAACCCATCTCATCTTCAACATCTTTCTTTCTTTATGTTCCGCAGGCTACTGAGTTCTAACCAGCAGTTTCTGGAGGGTATCACAAGTATAGGCTTTCTTCTGGGATGTCTGCATTATTCAGTGCAAAACAATGCAGCAACATTCGACATAGTAATATCACACAGCTGCAGAGTATGCAGCACAGTGGAGAGATTGTAGCTTGACCCTGAAAACAGCAGAAGTTTGTCAGTTCAGGTGAAGACAGAAACTGTTTCTGTGATACTGCTTCTAGTTCTAGAGCTGTCTTACTTCCAGTAGCCTGCATCTCTCTGCTGTATTGCACAAGTTTAATGTTTTTCAGCTTGAAACTATACATGTAAGAGAACAACTGTCTGTAAAAAGAAGGAGAAAATCTCTTCCCTAATAACACCACCAGTGACTGTTAATCTTCTTTGTTAACCCTTCTTGACTTTGTTGAGGATGTGCTGGCTTCCCTGATGTAAAGAGTTACCTTAAACAGAAGATACTTAGCTCTCTGTGAATCACTGTTAACCACTGACTTGAAAGGCTTAGCCGTCATTTCTCTCTGCTGCTGAAATGAGTTTTATCACATTGGCTTTAACCATTTATTCCACCATCTTTCTGAGCAAACCTTTTATTCTACTGTCTCTCCTCCTGGAGATTAAGCACTTGCAGTTCTTCAGAACTGCCAAGAAGGAGAGGTTTTTTTGTTGTTGGGTTTTGTTTGTTGTTGTAAATGAAGATTTACTTCCTATCTACTGTAATAGGTCGTTTCTTAAATAACTATCACCAAGGACTGGAACTCTCATGTAGCTGTCTGGCTGTAAGAGACATATCTATTCCACTGATCATATGTCAGTGGTGTAGACTTCATTCTTATTCCCTGACTAAGTGACAAAATAATTTCCAAATAAGAGAATAAGGAGTATCAAGAAAGGCGATTCAGGCAGAAACTCTTCTCCCTTGCACGTATCATGCTCTTGGCTAGGTAAGAGTGCTGCTGCAGAAAATGCTTATCTCAATGTTTGCATGAAAGTGATGAGGAGTAACCAGGGTAAAACAGGAGATAGACACCTTGATTTAGCTAAGGCAAAACTATAACAAAGAGGATTTTACTCACGTTCCTAAGATAATATCAGAAAGATAGTTTGGCTCCAGCTTTTTGCAGAATAAAACATTTTCTTTGTCTCTCACTTAGCTCCCATTCCTGGAATCATGTCATGACAACAAAAGACTGAGTCTGTGACCCAGATCCTATGTTGAATCAAATCACTTTTTGCAAGGTCTTCCCCTTATCACATGGTCCAGAGGTTACCCTCCCTCTCTTCATTTTCATTTGTAAAACTGGTCACCTGAAAGTGTGAATATGTTCTTCAATCAAGCACAGAGTGACAGTTCCTCAGTGGTTTCATCTACAAATCCCACAGCAGGGGTAATGCTGGCTTCACCCTGCAACTGCACATTCTCCAACAAGGCTGCAGTTGTAGTTTCTCTGAGATGGACTTACACAGACTGCTCTCTTTCTATTAGCTTTCCACCCTTCTGTCATCTAGCAGTATGATTTGCCAGTATATCTTTTGTTGATGAAAAGTAACATGGTACTGGTGTCATCTCTGCCTCTGTGACAGCTACGCCACTGTTGCTTCCAACATTTAGATAGAAAAGAAGTGGTAAACTTAGCCACTCTTGAGGTTTTGTAAGTGCGCTGCAAGTCTTCAGGGAGACTAGAAGGCATAAAGTTCCTCTCTTTATGTGTCATACCTAGAATCAGGACACGCCAGAAATCTTGCCCAAAAATGTGGTTCATGTGATGGTAAGCTTCATCACTAACTTCTACGCCAAAGTCAGCCCTGAAAGCAACTTCAACCAGAAGAACAAGCTAACTTTGGTTATTACAATCTTACAACCAAACTGTTGCTAACATGCCGTGTACAAGATGCACATCTTCCCTCTTGAAATGTGGATCAGATTTCAAGTTACTCTTTACCAAAGAGTATTATTGTAAACTAGCAGTAAATCAATATGCCTAAGGCTAAAATATCCATGACATCATGAAATAAAGAACTTAAAAAGAAAAGAAAAATGACAGCTTTAACATACTTTTTCTGACTGCCTGTAAAAGATTTCAGGTGACTGGGAAGTCCAAAGTAGAAATCTATGGTATCCCTTGCCTCTCCATAATATTAGGTAAAAGCTGAACATTAGGAATGAATAGCATTTAAACTCTGGGGCTTTACTCCTTGTGATGGAAAATGGAACCTAAGATGTTAAATGTCATAAACATTGATCTCATGAGGTAACTGAACAGCCCAAGCCAGGACACACTTTTTATAAATGGGAAGGTACCTCTCAGAAAAATCAAATCCCCCTGTGCGACCTAATAAAAATAGTCATTCTTTCTGTACAAACAGCCATGCTGTGCTTAGTAAAATCTCATTTAAGACTGAAGTGTAAGGTGGGAGGAAATGTCTGTTCATGAAGTTTGAGTGAAAATTCTTCTGTCTGGTGAACTTTCATAGCAAGTAATTAATATTATTATGTGAGAGAATGCACAATATTCATCTGCATACATCATCCTATGTCCATCTGTTGTAGACCACCCAACCAGGATGAAGAGGTAGATGAAGTTTTCTACAAGAGGCTGGCAGAAGTCTCATAATCACTAGCCCTTGTTCTCGTGGGGGACTTTAACTTACTGGACATCTGATGGAAATACAACACAGCAGAGAGGAAACAGTCCAGGAGGTTCCTGGAGTGTGTGGAAGACAACTTCCTGACACAGCTGGTAAGTGAGCCTACCAGGGGAGGTGCCTCGCTAGACCTGCTGTTTGCTAATAGAGAGGGACTGGTGGGAGATGTGGTTGGAGGCCGTCTTGGGTTTAGTGACCATGAAATGATAGAGTTCTCAGTCTGAGGTGAAGTTAAGAGGGGGGCCAGCAAAACCACCACTGTGGACTTTTAGAGGGCAGACTTTGGCCTGTTCAGGACACTGGTTGAGAGGGTCCCCTGGGAGGGAGTCCTGAAGGGCAAGGGGGTTCAGGAAGGCTTCTTCAAGGAGGAAGTCTTCAAGGCACAGGAGCAGGCTGCCCCATGTGCGGCAAGACGAACCGGTGGGGAAGATGACCAGCCTGGCTGGACAGGGAGCTCTTTCTGGGACTCAGGAAAAAAAGGAGTGTCTACCACCTATGGAAGAAAGGGCAGGCAACTCAAGAGCAGTACAGGGGTCTCATTAGGTTGTTCAGAGAGGAAATTAGAAAGGCAAAAGCCCAGCTAGAACTCAGGCTAGCCACTGACGTAAGGGACAAGAAAATGTTTTTACGAATACGTCAATAACAAAAAGATGGCCAAGGAGAGTCTCCATCCTTTATTGGATGCAAGGGGGAATATTGCCACCAAGGATGAGGAAAAGGCTGAGGTACTTAATGCCTTCTTCGCCTCAGTCTTTAATAGTCAGACTGGTTATCCTCAGGGTACTCAGCCCCCAGTGCTGGAAGGTAGGGAAGGAGAGTGGAACAACCTTCCCATAATCCAGGAGGAAGCAGTTAATGACCTGCTATGCCACCTGGACACTTACAAGTCTATGGGGCCAGATGGGATCCACCCAAGAGAGCTGAGTGAACTGGTGGAGGAGCTGGACAAGCCACTCTCCATCATCTGTCAGCAGTCCTGGCTAACAGGGGAGGTCCCAGATGACTGGAGGTCTGCCAATTTAACATCCATCTACAAGAAGGGCTGAAAGGAGGATCCCAGGAACTACAGGACTTTCAGGCTGACCTCGGTGCCAGGCAAGATTTCATCCTGAGTGCGCTCACTGGGCATGTGAAGGACCAGCTGGGGATCAGACCAGGCCACCATGGGTTCATGAAAGGCAGGTCCTGCTTGACCAACCCGACCTGTTTCTATGGCCAGGTGACCTGCCTAGTGGACGAAGGAAAGGCAGTGGATGTCATCTACCTGGACTTTAGTAAGGTCTCTGACACTGTTACCCACAGCATCCTCCTGGAGAAACTAGCTGCCTATGGTTTGGATGAGTGTACTCTCTGCTGGATAAAGAACTGGCTGGGTGGCTGGGCCTAGAGAGTGGTGGTGAATGGAGTTAAATCCAGCTGACAGCCAGTCATGAGGGGTGTACCCCAGGGCTCAGTTTTGGGGCCAGCCTAGTTTAACATATTTATCAATGATCTGGATGAGGGGCTTGAGTGCTCTCTTAGTAAATTTGCAGATGACACCAAGCTGGCTGGGAGTGTCGATCTGCTTGAGGGTAGGAAGGCTCTGCAGAGGGATGTGGACAGACTGGATTGATGGGCCGAGGCCAACTGTATGAGTTTCAAGAAGGCCAAGTGCCGGGCCCTGCACTTCAGTCACAACAACCCCATGCAACACTACAGGCTTGGGGAGGAGTGGCTGGAAGGCTGCCTGGCAGAAAAAGACCTGGGGGTGCTGGTCGACAGCTGGCTGAATGTGAGCCAGCAGTGTGCCCAGGTGGCCAAGAAGGTCAATGGCATCCTGGCTTGTATCAGGAATAGGGTGGCCAGCAGGAGTAGGGAGGTGATCGTGCCCCTGTACTCGGCACTGGTGAGTCCACACCTCAAGTACAGTGTTTGGTTTTGGGCCCCTCACTACAAGAAAGACATGGAGTTGCTGGAGCATGTCCAGAGAAGGGCAACGAGGCTGGTGAGGGGTCTAGAGAACAGTCTTATGAGGAGCAGCTGAGGGAGCTGGGGCTGTTTAGTATGGAGAAGAGGAGACTGAGGAGGAACCTTATTGCTCTCTACAACTACCTGAAAGGACATGGTAGTAAGGCAGGTGTTGGTCTCTTCTCCCAGGTAAGTAGTGATAGGACAAGAGGCAATGGTCTCAAGTTGCATCAGGGGAGGTTTAGATTAGATATTAGGAAAAAATTTTGTTACTGAAAGAGTGGTCAGACATTGGAATAGGCTGTCCAGGGAGGTGGTTGAGTCCCCATCCCTGGAGGTGTTTAAAAAACGTAAAGATGTGGCATTTCAGTATATGGTTTAGTAGGAATGGTGTTGTTGGGTGGATGGTTGGACTTGACCTTAGAGGTCTTTTCCAATCTATGATTCTATGATTCTATGATTTGCTTAATGACCCACAGCTCCGCTAAGCCAGAGTTTCTCTAAAGCTGAAGCTGAGGTTGGACTAGATGACCTTCTGACGTACCTTCCAGCTTGAGTGTTACTATGATGGGAAGATCCCTATGATCCTATGAAGTGTGTGTATAGTTCTGCTTCAGGTCTCTCTCTACTTTCAGTAGAAGGACTTATTCAACAGGTATTAACACCACCTACAGGGTATATATCTACAGACATTTAAACCCAACCCCGAAGAGCTTTCTCAGCAGCCCAAGAGACACGAATATCACTTTTCAGTGTTTTTCTCCTTCAGAATCCCTACCATTGCCATCTCAGGTTTGTTCCTCATCCACATGCAGAGTCCTTCTCAGAATCAATTCATCTTTTAATCTAAGCAAAGAGATAATGCGTGGGCCATGGATAAGAAAAGCAAGAATCAAAAGCAGGAGACTGGCTTCTTATGCTTAGGATATACATGTGTGGGTAAGGTCTAGTCATGTTTTAGGAAGGGCTGGGTCATAGTCATGCTCCACTTCAGATCTATTGACCAAAGCAAGTATCTGCATAGATTTCTGTCAGGACTTGAACTGGGAGGTTCTTAGCACAGATGGTCAATAAATATTAACCCTCAACATCAGCTATCCCAAGGACTGAGCCCTTCATCACAGTTCATACACAACCTTGTATAATTGTCAGGCTCCTTCCTCAATTCAGCCTTTGATATGAAAATAGATGATGTCTATCAGTCCAATTGCTGAAGCACCTTAATGTGCCCAGGGAACCCTTACTGTTCTTCAGGGACTTTCCATTCCCTCTGCTCACTGACATGCTCAGTGAGCTGGGCACAGCCCAGTGCTGAATTAGTCACCACTCTTCTACTTCTTGCTTTCTCACATCACATTTTATTCCCCAGCAAATTTTGTAGAAGCTGCATTTGTATTTAAAGCTGTGGTGGAGGACACATATTCTGTCAGCAGGGTTCATTTAACCAGGCATTTGTAAAAAGCAGTGCACATATGATCACTCATCATAGTGATCCTTGTCTGGTGATGGCAGTGGTAACACTAGAGCAAGTACTGAAGTGCAGCTACCTTTTATGTGCCAGAAATCTCTAAGGCTTCAGAGGGTTAAGGCTGGACAAGGCATCTCTCCCCTCCTCCACCACACTAACCTTCTACTCCCCAGCTGACATGATCTCTCTGGGGAGCCAAGAATGGAAAGCCCTTAATGGGCTTCTCCCCTTGGTGGAGACTCTTGTGCAAGATTTACATCTCCTCTGAAGTCATTGAACATTTTGTTTCTATAATCTCTTGATAGTTTGTCCTTTCCAAAGCAAAGGGACTAGCATCATCCAGGACAGGATTTGATCCAGGAGTGAACTCTAAGTTGCCCAGAGCACAACTTTATAGGCCAAGAGGAGGAGGTAGAGGACCCTAAGCTAACTCATCCAAGCTGAGGTGCTTTCCTCATTCAGGAGAGACCCAAACAGAGAAAGCTATCTGAGACTCCTGGATGGTGCTTGGCCTGAGGATACAAATGCTGATGGGCTGAATGCATTCAGTCGCACACTGATGCAGCCATTCTGCTTCCTTGTCACAGCCAACTAACACATCTCCAACCAGCACAGTGCTGTGCAGAACAGTTAATGCCCTCAGACTGGGTTTATGCTCAAACAGAAAGTAGAAACAACAAAACACACCTAAAGCTTGCTTTCTCCTAAAGGGAAAGATCCTACAGACTATCTCAGTTGCATTACGGAGGATAGGTCCAGCCCTTCTCAGTAGCCCCAAGTTCAGACTGGGCAGAACAGATATTTGTGTCTGCTGCAAAAGTTGCATCAGCAGCAGGCATTTCTGTAGAATAAACAAATCCTTCCTTCACTTCAGCAGCAGGACCACTAACCTTTCTATACTGTCTGTTTTCTTCTTCCACAAAGCAGGCACTGCCTCCTTCTGCATCCCTGACCTTTCCTCAATGTCTCTCTATTTGTTGCTTCTGTCCTTTTTAAAAAGCCTCTTATTGATGTTTTCAAACTGATAGGGGAACATAAACAAGTAATAAAAAAAGGTTAACAATACTGAATCGATACTACTGAGAGAGGAGTCACGGCGATGGAATTGAGGCGGCTGACTGTGAAGGAAAGTGAAAGGCCAAATTTAATCACAGTGCTATTAGTAATTAAATTACATTTTGAGTTGTTGTTCCTTTTTTTTAAAAGAACTAATGAAAGCACAGACTGGTATTCGGGTTTCAGAAAAAGTAAACCATCTGAATGGAAACTCTGAGTAAGGGCTATTCCAGATTATTGTGGTCTTTTTCTGACTGCAAAGGAAAGGAAAATGCACTAGATGTTAAACTGGGGGAGTTCTGAAGATATGGGCTTAGATCTGCTGCCAAGCACAGAAATGAGTATTACGTGTATGCTCCTGGGGAAGTTGCTGGTAGGCCTTGTCTGTTTCCACATCATCAAAATACTGGGTGAAATAAGGGCAGATCCCACTTCTGGACCCAATAGCTGCCTTTTAAATGTTTCAGCTTGTCGTTGTGAATTGCCTAATGACCCAGTGCCTAGCTTTGGGTCCCAATTCTCTGTGTGTTGTAACGACACGTATTTCTTTAACCCATTTTCTTTATTGGTAGAACTTTTTCATTTTACTATTAGTTTTACCATCAAAATATTTCCAGTCACCTCCCCACATTATTCTTTAAAGGCATTAAATCTGGGAACATGCACATTGTGGATTTTGCAGACATGCTTACCTCCTCTATTCTTGCAGTGTTATGGTCATATTCAGCAGTTACTTGTGTGTGCAAACAGGCACATCATACTCTGAACAGGAATGAGTCAACTGTGGGATATTCCCTCCAGTAAATCCTCAAACCTTCTTGTTTCTTCACGTATTATATCCTAGATTTATTATCTTCCAGGCACAGGATGGTGACCATTTTTTTAGTTTCTACCTCAGGCTTTCTGAGATTGATGGTTTTTGAGGAAAGCTTCCTGAGATGCAAGAAGCCAAGGTACACATTTATAGAAGTTATTATTTGGTAGCATTGTGTTGCAATTTAAATTTACAAGCCAAATGCTCTGATGATAGTTTGTGTGGCCATAGCCATTTGTATAAACCTGAAGGAAAAAAATACATATATTCAGTAAAGTAACTCACTTGGCCAGCCTTCACAAATCAAGCCAAATTGCCATTATCTGTTCAAACTGGTATTACCCCCAAGTTCTTGCAAATTCTGGCTGTAGCTGTGATCCTGACAAGGTGTGAGATTCACAACCAGTTCATTCTTTCAGAGAGGTGCACTTCTTGCCTTGCATTTTAGGGCTAGAGGGCTGACACAACACATACGACTAGGTCAGCTGGTAGTGGTAAGATGGCCACATCTGCTCATGAGTCTCCAGAGCACCTCCCTGTACAAGATACCAGCTGGAAAACACAGACTCATGATTTCTTTTGGAGTGGGGCTGTTGTTCTGCAGGGCTTAGTATTTTTTTATTTTCTCCTTGCTAATGATCTTGTGCAGTGGTCTCCTCAGAAAGTCATTCAAATACTCAGATGCTAATGAGCAGGTCTCTCTCATTACTGCAGGCAAAGCCGCATAACGGGAGCAAGAAAAATAATGTTAGCATAAATGAGGGAAGGATACTGGGTATGGGAGGCTGAGGAATGACTGTGTCTGTCAAAACTGGCATCGTGGCCATGCAGAAGCAGCTTTGAATGAGAGGTTGCCAAGTTTAGTTTGTGTGCTGCCTGCAGTCTCCAGATTTCAGATGAAAGGCACCAAACGTGAAAAGAATGAGAGATCCATAAACCTATCCCTGTTAGGCTCTATAATAGGAAAATGCTACTTGCTTGCCCTCCACCAGCTGCCATTCACTTGCCTTCCTCCTTGTCTTCCTCAGCTCTCCCTCCTTCCATGGGAATTGATGAGATGATTGTTTCTTTGCTCAGTAGCAGCATCACCCTTTATGTGCAAGGCAAGACCATTTAATTGGTTTTCTTCCCTTGACTTTGGGCAAGCATGGCAGCTGGCTGTGGCAACAAGTCTGTCACATGAGCTTTTTTAATATTCTGCTACCTTCACAGCCTTGCCACATAATTAACTGGAGGTGGGAGGGAGGGAGGCAGAGGAGTTGCAAACACAGTACTTTAACAGAGCAACCTGGAGAGCAGTCTGATTTGTGTCTGTTTTTTCTTTCCCTTAAGTTTTTAACTCCACTATAAGTCATTCGTGGCACGGCACCAACTGTTGTATTGTTCGTTGTACCGACAGTCTATAGGAGAGGGCGGATCAGCAAGGATGTGCTCACAGATCTAGCTGGTGACTTTGTGGTGTCCACCACTTAGCACATAAAGACAAGGCCTATTCCTGGAGTATATGCTACAGTACTGTAAGTCAAAAGGGCTATAGAGAGAGTCAGGCCTGACACATGTGCTTTTTATCTTTATTCTTAGTATTTTATCTTTATTCTTAGCAACAAGACTAAGCCTCTTCAAAAGTACCAAATACTTACTCTGTTTAACAGTAGCTTGGTGCTATCAAAGAACACACTAGCCCAGGAACTAGTATAGACTCCCAGCTAGTGACAATCCTCCAAGCTCTCCCTCTGGTCCTTTTGGAGGTAGCAGTAAAAAGTCTGACTTTCATTATTAAAAAAAATAAATAAAGCTTAGATCTTGATTCCTCAATTAGAACTAAAAAACAGAGGCTGTTAAGCCTTCAGTTTTGAAACCTGAGAAAATCACCACATCCAGTTGAAGGTAAGTCTCCCCACCAGCCCCTGGCAGCAGGTTGTAAAATGGACATCCAGGATGGGTAACTACAGCTTTGCCTATACCAGCTGATGGGATTAGGACTTGAGAGAGCTAAAGACTAGCATGTGTTTGCACCACCAGGACATACAAGGATCAACGTGCCCTTGCTACTCTAAGGGTGTCTCAAGTTAGACTCCCCTAATAGTGCCACAAGCTGCATGTGATATCAGCCTTCCAAAAACAACCCCATGACCAACTTTCAGTCTGTTGAATTACCGAAAGGTTGACAGGATACAGACTGGCAGGCTCAGACTGAGCAGGTCCCCGTAACAGTTTGTCTCAGCTAGAATTAAGAACAGAGAAAAGCTGCCATTTCTTTAACAATCATTCACTTTTACACAATGTCTTCCTGATTTCTTCATTGAAGAGAGAGCTTGCTCTGCTTCCTACCATGGAAAAATCAATGCACCAGTCATGCACAGATCACAAAGAAAATGACACTGTTCTGTTTGATGCCTCTTTCTGGCAGAGATGCTCAGCTCCTCCATTGACTGTCAGCAGAAGTACCTCCTGCTCTGCAGAATTTGTGCTGGAGAAAGACAGAGGAGGATGGACTGATGTTTGATCTGCTTCAAAAAGAAAAAAATGTTCCCTTTCCAAATTCGGCAGCAACCTTGCTGAACTCTTGCCTCTGATACAGGGCAGATTTATGCAATTCCTTTAAATATTTACCACCATAACCATGCCACAGAGATGTATTATTACTTTTTAACCAACATTAAAGTTTAAAACCAGAATAAAAGCTTTGCCTCATACCAGAAGAGCTTGTCCTTCAGACAAATAGGAAATGCATGACGTCATGTGTCTACAAACATAAACTCTTAAAATTCCATTCTTTTCCAAAAAAAGTAAATGAAAAATTCAAAATGCAATGCACTTTCAGTTGTATTGGCTTTAATTTCGTCATTGCCGGGATTTTTTGGGGTTAAGTGTCTGGTCTTAATATTGGGTCCGGGCAAAGATGTAAAATCAAACTCAAGCTCAGAATGATTGCCAGCGCAAAGATACTCCCTCGGATTCCCTCCACATACACACATACTCTTCTTGCTGGGGTTTCTCAGCTCTTGAGGTAGCAAGGAATATTTAATATTCTTGCCTGTTAACTACCCACCTTACAAAGGTGTGTGGACATAGCTATCAGATGTTCAAAAAATCTGTAGATATTTCCCTTCAGGATATGGTTTAGTAAGCATGGTGGTGTTGGGGTGACAGTTGGACTTTATGATCTTAGAGGTCTTTTCCAACCCGTGATTCTATGATTCTCCCTAACCTTACCAACATGTGCCGTTCAGGCATCATGGTAAGGTGGGAACTTAATACTGTGTGTGCTTCATGGATCTTGCTTATGGCTGAATCTAATATTTTGGGTTAACCTTAGGACTGGAACAGAGACCAGCAGCTCAGTTAGCATTACAAAAAACAGCACGAGACATAACACTGAATATTTAGTTTTTTGTCTGAGGCAATCCCAGCATGCTTTATAGATCAAAGGCAATGGACAGTTGTTTCATAGAAATGTCATTGTTATTTGGGTCAGAAGATAGCTGTGCATCTGAAAACAATGACTGAAAACAATTAGGAGAAAACAGAAAGATTAGCCTGCTTCTATTCAAGACCAGTGGTTCTCGGGCTGAGCGAAGCACTACAGGGAGAAGTATCCTTTTCCAAAGGATGCTGTGGGCTCAGACAGAGGTCAAGGGGAGGCTGGTGAGGTACTTACAAAAGAGATCCCTCAGGGTTACAAGTTACACAAACCCCATCAGACTCAGAAAGTCCCAAGCTAATAATAGCTGGAGGCAGACAGAGCACTAGGAAAGGAGTATCTAAACACTTGCCTTGTTCCTTCTCTTCTGTAAGCCTCTGCTTACAGCCACTGCTGTAAAGGAGGGTCCTGGGCTAGGTGGTCCCTTATTTTGGCCCTGGATGACCATTCCTGACCTCCGATGACAGACACATTTACAAGGATGAGAATCAATGGACTGTACTATATACCTCCTTCTCAAATAATCCATATCACAGGCACATTCTCCAGCTTCCAACATCCTCCAGTCTTGAAAGTTTTGTCATCCATGTGAGCCATGTTCCCTGCACCCTGTGCTAAAAGAGGAGGGGAAGACAAAAGAACTAAAAAAATCACTGAAGACGCCACCTATCATCAAAGACTTGCTCTCCTTTATTCAATAACAACTTTTAAACAAAGTTGAGCGATCATTTCTAAACTAAATTTCTTGGGGGAGAGCGGTATATATTTCTTCTTGGGGCTGATAATGTTTGCAGATTTCAGCATAAGTTGTTCTGCAGGGTTTCACTGCATTTGAAATTATGCTTTTTCTGCCATTGCTGAACAAAGTATTCCTTGGAGAAATGTCACCCAACTTTAGTAGAGATCATACCTCACAGGAGAAACCTATACAGTAATTTCCACTGGGATCAATACTGCCCTGAACAGTTGCCTGCTGTTGACGTAACATTGCCAAATGTCTCTTCGGTTCTTTATAAATAGCAAGACACATAGCTACTTATCAAAGCAAGAAAACTAATTCAGTAGTGGACTCTGTTCATGGAGAATCCAAAGAAAAAGAAACCAGGTAAGCCTTTATTTGGCAATATGGATTAAGCAAACTATGTCTTGGCAATAGCACTGACTGGAGCAAAGGCAGCAGCTTGACAGGATGTACATCTCCTACAGGTCACTGGCCTAGGGCCAGCTTGATTGCCTTCTTCAGTTCACACCACCAAAGTGTTTTGCTTTTCACATTAAAATTTGAAGCCTACATTTTCCCTAGCATTAAAAAAATAAAATCCAAGGAGGTGCACTCAGGTCCCCAGAGACAGTGTAATTCTACTCTAGTTTAAGATTTGCTAATGCATTGAGGTCATTAATGTTTCATGGTGGTTCCACTTCTGCATGCACACAAAGCTTTTTACACCACCCCGGCTTTAATGAACTCCTCCTGTTTCCCATGAGGCCTTTGGAAGCAGAGATGGTTTCCCCTAATGAAACAGCCCAAGGCTCTTTGTTTTGAAGTTGTTTACATCGTTAATAGCCCCTTAAGGGGAAACAGCAAAATAGAAGCCTGTATGTAGAGAGTTGCTCCACAGATAGAGTACATAAGTCACTTGGAGAAATATATCATTGAGGTGTGAAGGGTTTGGGTATGGCTGTTTGGGTTTCTTTTTTTTTTTTTTCCTAGCTAAATGTTCATCTCTACAAAGATAAAAAAAGATAGGCCCAGAGGGATGGGGAAAGTGAGAGAAGAGACCAAGAGGGATTCCAGCCATCCTACAGGCCATTTGTTCCTTTTTTATCAGAGAAATTTCTGCTAAAACCAGAACATTTCTCTTTGCTCCAAGCTCTTGACTGAATATAATTTAGGACTGTAATCCTGGTTTCAGTAGTCTGGGGGATCACTAATTCCACTGTTTACTGCCGGAAAACCCCTCCCTATATCTTCTGTTTCTGGGAGAAATCATCAGCATCTCAGCTACTCTCTTCTCATTAAGTCCCGTTACTTCACATGCAGGTGTTAGTGAATCAAACTGAAAGATATAAGTTTCTAGCCACGAAAGACAGTGGTGGCCCTGACTTTTGTCCCCTCTGCCCTCCCTTTATCTGCATCTAATTCTTCAAGCCCATTTCCATGACAAATTCAACAGAAGGACTTCAAATTCTGAAGGAAGGCATATAACGTTGTATAACTGTGGTTTCTGATAGTTGCCATGGTGGTTGTTAGTCCTAGAGAATAAATGAGTGGTGTATTATTTCTGAGACTGAAGCTCGATAAAAGCAAACCAAAACACCACCACACACAGACAAAAAGAGGCATTCAAAGCATCATTTGTATAGCTCACCTGACACGGTCCTGATATTATAATTGCATAATGAAATATGCTTAGAGTAAAAAGATCCAAGTTGCCAGCGTCACAAAGCTGAAAGTAAAATGTCTAGGAAAACAGTAGGCTTCTGATGAACAGCTGAATGTTTGCATTTTTAGAAGAGAAGCAGTAGAGAGGAAGAGGAGTGGGACCAAGCTGCCTACATGGGGAACAGTGTCTCATCAGAGCAGAAGAAGAAATGGGCAGGCAGGAATGAAGGCAGTGGAACACATTGCCTCAAAGTCAGGGAGGAGGTGGGTTGTTTTTCAAGACAGCTAAGCTCTCATTTACCAGGTCGGTATATTTTAATCAGTCCTATGTAGGCTATCCCTGGTGCTACATGGGTTCATTTGAAAGTCCCAGCTGATGTGGCAGAGATTTTCTGAATATCTCGGACAACTGGAGACCAAAAGACCAAGAGGTCTTTTACAGGGGACCCAAAGGTCCTCTGCAGCGAACTGCAAGTAGATTTAAGAAGTAACAAATTCTCTTCTTTATTCGAAATATAATTTTCTGGCGATGCAGAACCGCAAAAAAGTAGAGCAAGAATTAGACAGATAAGATGCTTCTTCCTCCAGCCCATAGGGCCAGTGGAGCGTAGGGGTTCCTCGCAAGTACTGCATGTGCCCTAGCACATCAATCATTGAAAATGAGGCTCTGGTTTCTGATTTTGACATTTCTTTTCCGTTTGTCATGCAGTCTTCTTGTGAAGGCAATTTCAAATGGTACGTACACCCTGCTTGGCTTAACTGGGAATGAACTGGAACAACTGCAGAGATCTTGGATTCAGCTGGTGCTTCCCAGATGATTGGCTGGGCTGATGAGTCATGCAATTTTAAATCATTTTACTTGTTACTTTTGACCCAACTAGCAGGAAAGGGTAATTCTACCTGACATAGAGAGGTCTGGAAGGTATTTTCTACACTTTGACATCACTTTCTGTGTGGTTGACACTGAATCATGCAAAAAGAATGGTGAATGGCTTCTGTTCTGCGATTCTCAGCTCAAGGTGCCTCATCATGCCATAAATTTGCCCCACCCTCTCTTAGCTAAACCGTCTATGCTTTGAACCTATGAGTAGCAATATGATGCTATTTTGTCTTCTCTAGAGGCTTCAATGCATTTAGGTAAATGAATGCTCATCACTTCAGTTTTACAGCCAGTGCCACTGCTGTACCAGGCTGATCCACAGCAGAATCCTGCAACTTCAAGCACAGATGGATGTTCCGCATTGCTCTATCTATTTTCCTTGCCATGTAGTTTGTGAAACAGTTCTCATCTGTAGAGTATATGAGCTTGTGCTAAAGAAATCAGGGATATCAGCTTCCCATTTAAGACATTTCAGAGCGCACTGAGAAGGTGGGCCTCCACCTGTCTCATGCTAACACTGTTGGTCTGTGCCATCCTCCCATATCAGGGCCAGGGCTGGCATAAATCAGCATAGGTCTGCTGGGAGTCCTTGTGATTGACTGGCACCAGAGCAGCTGTGTTTATATGCAGCACCTTGCACTAAAACTTTGCACATCCACTCTTTCTATATGGCCTAGGCTCTTCCCATTGTATTATTGTAAATCATCTTCAGCTAGCAGGGAGCGTCAGCTAAAGCTGGCTTAGCCAAAAAGCCATCAGAGTGCATGAACACAACTTTATGGAGCCTATGAATTCACCATCAACACTAGACTTTTGCCAAGCCAATTATTATGAAAGCCCATGCAGAGATCATCTTTCTGTAGCACCGCCATTACAAATAGAAAGAGGGAAGGGAAGGGAAGGGAAGGGAAGGGAAGGGAAGGGAAG
>Ga0065711_1031511_pt1 | contig 29465 bp, 16 predicted proteins | sample Hoacrofraction12_FD_59098 | JGI IMG/M metagenome (GOLD analysis project Ga0065711, IMG submission 59098) | Hoatzin crop microbial communities from Cojedes, Venezuela - Epithelial fraction 12 v2 (version 2) | ecosystem: Host-associated > Birds > Digestive system > Esophagus > Crop | place... | reverse complement strand
GGTTGGAAACAGATATTTACTTGGCGAAGGTTTCAACAACACAATGTCTGATTTCACAAAACCACAGAATATAGCAGGGTAAAAAACTTACAACAACATTTACCCTTATGCGCCGAAAAAATCAGATAGAGAAAGAGAGGAAAGCAAGAGAAGAAATAAAAGATATCACCACCCTTGGATCCAGCAGTGGTGTCTGTGCTGATGGCTGGGGTCCTCTGATGGTGGGCACATGCCTGGAGGTCTGGGTCCTCAAGTGGTGGATGAGAACTGCAAGGGGCTGTCCCCCTTTCCTTTTATACCCTTCGGGTACCTGTCTTATAGCTTCCCAAAAGTTCTCAAAAATGAGTCAGTGGGAGTTTGGGGGGGGGGAATCTTGGTGGCCTCTCAGCACCCGCCCAAAGGCAAGTGCTTAACTTCCTTGCCTATGTGACATAGGTGGGTTTTGCAAGCTGACACCCTGCCTCTGCAGTGTTTTGCTTGTCTTCCACACTGCCTTATCAAGATGAGGATGCTCCCAAAGAACAATGCTTGATTTAGGAGTTTGCTTAATTCTCTCATCTTTGTCTCAGTTTCTCAAGACAGATATTTGTGACAATTGCTCACCCCGGCCTCGGGATGTTTGTGACAACTGTCCACCCTGGCTTGGGGCTACACAGTGCATTGGTGTAGATGCAGTTCAGTTGGGCTGTTCATTCTGCCTCCCTTTTGGGGGAAGAAGCCCTAATTCCTATGTCACTGTTCTCCATGGTTTCTAACTCTTCAATAACCCTTGCACTTGCTGCCATGTTTATCTCCATCCTCTACCTCCAATGAGATGGCAGACTGAAGGAGCGCGCTAGCACACCATCCCATAAACATTGGCACGCCACCCCCAGGCTTACCTCTAGTGAGCTTGGTTTTATCTGTTTTCCACTTCAAATCTAGATTAAAGCTCTTTCAATGAGGCCTGCTAACTCCTGCACACAGATTTGTTTTCCCATTTGAGACAGATGTACCCCATCTGCTGCCAGCAGGTCTGGTGTTGTGTAGACAGACTCATGAACAAAATCCCAAAATTTTGCCAGTGACAGTAGGCTCGGAGACAGGTATTGATCTTCTTAGTCTTCCTGTTTCTTTCCTCATTGTTCCCTGCAACTGTAAGGATAGAGGAGAACATTGCTTGTGCTCTGAATCCATTAACCAGTCATCCCAAGGCCCTGAAGTCTCTCCTGATTGCCCTTGGACTTCTTGGTGCAACTTCATCGCTGCCTACATGAAAAATCAGCAACGTATAATAATCTGAGGACGGTACTGGAGTAGGAAGTTTTCACGTCTTTAACCCAGGCCCCAGGGAGGCAGCAGACTTCCCTAAGAACTGGGTCCAGTCTGCATGTTGGGCCTTCTGTTTCCCTCAGGAGAGAGTCGCCTATGACAGTGACCTGTCTATTTTTCTTTATGGAAGCAGTTTTGGTGCAGGGTGTAGGCTGACTTCACCTTGGTGACACCTTCAATCTAGATGAACCATCATCCTCACCATGGTTCGGTTTCACTTGTACAGCCTCATACCTGTTATGTAAGGGCACCTGGGAAGGTGGAATCTCAGTTTGCAGCTTGTAATACCTCCTGGAAAACTTCCACAGGAGTGGATGGCACATGCCTGATTTCCCTTTTTATTTGTTGCTCTCACAGACAATCTGCCAACAGTAGCAAACACATATTTTTGGTAGCTTGCACATTCTATCCCACAGGGAGCAGTAGCAGTCACCAGGGAATCGCAGGAGCAGAAGTAATATGTTACATTTAAGGCTAGGCCTGAAATTTGTATCCATGTCTGCCATTACTCACAGAGGTAGATTTTTTTATGTTGCCATTTTAGATTTTTCTGGCTTAGGAACTTTATATGGTAGATGTTGTTTCCTCTTTTAGTAGCCCCTGGAGTGTCTCAGATATTATTTTATGTTATTGATGGCAGATGCAGCCATAGTCTCTGTGGTATATGGGATATTTCTGGTGAAAATGCTATCATTTACTGTTAAATCTAATTTGAGAAAAGAAATCAACGTCTTCACACATTGTGTATGTATTAGAAAAATAAAGGAACCAAACACTAATAACTCAAAATAATGGTAGTAGTAGGTTTCCTTCTGTGGAATCACAGACTGCTCAGTAACAAGCCCTCTAAATTTTGCCCAAGCTCTCCAGACACCAGGGGTCTTCAAAAGGCCCCACTGTGCATTTTTCTGCTGTGAAACACAACAAAGTAATGTTCTAAAAAACAATGAAACCAATCTGTTTCAAAATTTTTAGCACAGTAATAAAAATACATTTTATTTCCTTTATGGCTCAAGCATAGCTGTCACTGTCATAGAGAGACTTAGTCTAGAAGTCCATAACCAGTCTTATGTTCTACTAGGGAAGTTTCTGCACTAAATCATATAAATTATCAGCAGTAGGTGCATGTAAACTTTTTGACTTTGAATTCTTACCTTTCATTCCTTGTAGTCCTTGAAAGCCTATTAAAAAGGCATCACAGGCCTTTGAATACAGTCCGTTTACGTCTTCTGTCATTTTCCCACAATCTTGACAAAAAGCAGCAGAGTTTTTAATTATAGCCTTTTCCCAAGAGAAGGTGGTTATGCTGCTGATGAAAATTAGATATAAACCAGTCCTAATCTAAGTGTCCCCCAACACCACTTGAGTTTCATCTGTGATTCGACCAGAAATTAGACCAAACCTTTAATGAAGGTCTGAAATATTCAGATAACACTTTATTTTTATGTATGCAAATTTTCCTTATGGGTTCCAGATTGAACTGCAAATTATGAAACACCAACAGGGTTTGCTGTTCTATTTCAGAACCAAAAGCAGAACAGCTTTAAATTTTCCAAGAAAATATCTTCTTTTAAGATCTCCAGTTTTGTTCTAAAACTCAAACTGTTCAAAGAGTTCAGCTGAACTCTGTCTAATCATCAAAATTTACCACATTTAAATGAATGAAACCTAAAAAAAGGATATTTATAATTTTACCCATTTTAATGAAAAGCCATGTCAAATATTTTTTCAGTGCAACCAGGATGAAAGGAGAAAAAAATGAAACATGGAAGACTTGGAAAGGTGTGTGTGGGGAGAAGTTGAATACAGAAACTTCATTCTAGTGATAAAGTTCTAGTAGATACAGGGAGGAGAAATGTTTTGTATGTTGCGATAGTTTAAATCCATATAGAAATTATTCAGACTTCTGGTGAATTTAATAGGTGCTGGGTCACGTTTTTGTGAACAGGAAGAAATAGAAAGAGGTATAGAAAAGTACTACTATCTGCCTTGTAATCACTGAACAAAAGAGTTTAAGATCCAAAAATGCACCAATGTAAAAATTTGCCAAAACCAGCCTATCAGACAGTTTGGCCTTTAAACTTCTCATCCTAAGTTTTAGCAGTTACTGAAAGAACTTAAGCCTGAAAGTCCCATTAATGGTGTACTTCATTACATGATCTGAGAATGAAGAACTTAATGAAAGTATGTGAATAACTTTCCACTTTCTCAAGTCAAAGAGCTGGAAGAGCCAGAAACAATAAGTCTATCTGCAGGGCTTTGTAGCCTTTGTATGGTAAATCAACCTGCTTACTCAAAAGCAAAAAACTATGTCCCAATATAAATAAACCAGAGTTAGTTTGATGCATGCAACCTTGTTAACCATTTTAAAAACGTGATAAAACATTGTACTCTGAGCGTGAATCAAGAAATTAATGTATACCTTTGAAAATATAGGAATGCCACATTCCCAAGAACACTTTAATAGGGCATGACTGTGTAACCTGCTCTTTATAACTCGAATTCTCTCCCTGCTTTGTCTAGAAACTGGACTACCTTCCATTTGCTCTTTGTAACTTGGAATAATTAAAAATCCATTATACTTCCCTCTTTTCAATGACAGTACATAAATTAAACCTCAGCAGTGTTGAAACACATGCAAAAAGTGATATGACCCTTTCAAAGTGTCACTCATCTGCAATGCAAATTTCTCCTGGGCAATCAGAAATTCAGCAAATATTTTTCCTTTAGAACTCAATCTTTTACAGCTAAGTAGTGTTCATTTGTTGATTCACAGTTCAGAAGTTACTGAGGTGTTTATTTTTGTTAATCAAATGTACACTTCTCTATTTATTCTTATACTCCAACACTCCCAGTAGCCAGCCTCAAGGATGCCTCAGTGCCACTCAACACCGAGAGCTGCAGAAATATGCAGCCAGGATTTCTTTTTAAAATGCATCCATTTTCAGCAACCCATCAAGATGTAACATGAAGCCAACTCTGTTAAAGTGTATGTAGTATTTACCTTTTTCCTCTTCTGTGTTCACACATATCTATTTTAGATGTAGGAAATAAAAATTAATCCAAGCCAGTGCTCCTCAGACCTCTTTGACCCAAACCTAGTATCAACTGATTGAACTAAACCTTGCAATTGTGACGTTACATGAATCCAGGGTTCACAAAAAAGAAAAAGTACTTGTAGTTGACCTAAGTCAGATTATACGTAACTCTTAGCAAGCATCTGACATTTTGAGTCTTGATTAAGTCTTTTCATATTTATCCTGTAAAAAAATTTGTTCTTCTAAGTTTTTCTGAAAACACTGCGCAAGATTTCCACTTCTCATTCTCAAACCTTGGCAAGTGCTACAAGGTGTGTACTGAAAATACTCAGAAATGCTGGTTGGAAGCAACACTGAGAGGTCATGTAGTCGAACCTCTTGTTCAAAGCATAATTAGGTTCTACAGCACTTTGCCAGCGGTCAGAAAAACCGAGGCACATCTGGAGCTGAACATGACAAGGGACACAAAGAATAATAGGAAGGGTTTCTATAGGTATGTCAGACAGAAAGAGAAGGTCAAAGAAAACTTACCCCTCTCCGGTGAACACGACTGGCAAACTGGTAACAATGGATGAGGAGAAGGCTGAGGTACTTAACAACTTTCTTGTCTCAGTCTTCACTGTCGAGTGGATGAACCCCAAGATGGGAACTGGGGGAGCAACGTCCTTCCCACTGCAAGAGAAGATCAGGTTTGGGATCAGCACCTGAGGAACCTCAACACACATGAGTCTATAATACCTGAGGAGAAGCATCCCAGAGTCCTGAAGGAATTGGCTGGTGTTTTTGACAAGCCAGTCTCCATGATATTTCAGAAGTCATGGCAGTCACGTGAAGTCCCTGGTGACTGGAAAAAGGGTAACATTGCACCCATCTTTAAAAAGGGTAGATAGGAGGACCCTGAGAACTACCGACCTGTCAGCCTCATCTCTGTGCCTGGGAAGATCGTGGGACAGGTCCTCTAGAAGCTGTGCTAAGGCACATTGAGGACAGGAAGGTGATTTGAGACAGCCATCATGGTTTTACCAAGGGCAAGTCTTGCCTGACCAACCTAGTGGCCTTCTGTGATGGAGTGACTACATCAGTGGACAAAGGAAGAGCTGCGGATGTCATCTATCTGGAATTCTGTAAGGCCTTTGACACAGTCCCCCTCAACTTTCTTCTCTATAAATTGGACAGATATGGATTTGATGGGTGGACTGTTCGGTGGATAAGGAATTGGTTGGATGGTCACATCCAGAGCGTAGCTGTGAAGGGCTCAATGTCCAAATGGAGATCAGTGACAAGTGGTTTCCCCCAAGGGTCCATAATGGGACCACTACTGTTTAATATCTTCATCAATGACTCAGTGGGATCAAGTGCACCCTCAGCAAGTTTGCAGATGACACCAAGCTGAGTGGTGCGGTAGACATACCTGAGGGATGGGACGCCACCTAGAAGGACCTGGACAAGCTTGAGAAGTGGGCCGGTCCAAACCTCAGGAGGTTCAACAAGGTCAAGTGCAAGGTCCTGAACATGGGTCAGAGCAATCCCCGGTATTAATACAGGCTGGGGGATGAAGGGTATGAAAGCAGCCCTGCTGAGAAGGACTCGGGGGTGCTGGTAGATGAGAAGCTCAACATAACCCAGCAGTGTGCACTTGCATCCCAGAAGGCCAACCGTATCCTGGGCTGCATCAAAAGCAGTGTGGCCAGCAGGTCGAGAGAGGTGAGTCTGCCACTCTACTCTGCTCTGGTGAAACCCCACCTGAAGTACTGTATCCAGCCCTGGAGCCCTTAGCACAGAAAAGACATGGAGCTGTTGGAGCGGGTCCAGAGGAGGGCCACAAAAATGATCGGAGGGATGGAACACCTCTCCTATGAGGAAAGGCTGAGAGAGTTGGTGTTAATCAGCTTGGAGAAGAGAAGGCTCTGGGGAGACCTTATTGCAGCCTTTCAGTACTTAAAGGGGGCTTATGAGAAAGATGGGGACAAAGTTTTTAGCAGGGCCTGTTGTTATAGAAAAAGGGGTTATGGCTTTAAACTGAAAGAGGGTTGGTTTAGACTGGATATAAGGAAGAATTTTTTTATGATGAGGGTCGTGAGGCACTGGAACAGGTTGCCTAGAGAGGTGACAGATGCCCCATCTCTGGAGACATTCCAGGCCAGGTTGGATGGGGCTCTGAGCAATCTCATCTAGTTTAAGATGGCCCTGCTCATTGCCAAGGGTTTGGACTAGATGACTTTTAAGGTCCCTTCCAGCCCAAACCATTCTACAATTCTATGCTTCTATGACTCCATGAAGATCCCACAGTTTATGCTAACGGTTCCCATACCCTGCCGTCCAACTTTATTTTTCTGGTATTTACATAAATGCTGAGAGGTGGGGTTTTTTTCCCTTCTTTCCACTTTTTTTTCTTTTTCTCCCTATTTGTTACTCACCGAGATGACATTATCATATTAAAAGAGAGAAAATCTATCAGGTTCCTAGAATGCGTAGAGCACTGCTTCCTCATACAAATGTTAGATTTGCCAACAAGGAAGGAGGCACTGCTGGACTTGCTACTCACAAACCAACAAAACCTGCTTTGTAATATCTCAATTAGTGGTACTCTTGGCTTCAGTGATCACAATATTGTGGAATTTGGGATCCTGCTGAACATATTGAAGTTAGTACTAAGACAAAGGTTTTAGATTTTAGAAGAGCAAACTTCAACTTGCTTAGAGCTCTATTGGGAGGGAATCATGTGGAAAGCTTCCATGAAAGATAAAGGAGCTAACGAGGGCTGAGATTTTTTCAAGAATGCTCTTCTGGAAGCACAAAAACATTTCAGCCCCTTTAAAGCTAAGGGAAGCATGCAGAGCAAGAGACCTCCCCTTGGCTTAACTGCAAGCTTCTGAGTGCCCTCTAAACCGGAAGAGAAGCTTACCAGAGACTGAAAAGTGGACGAATGCCCATGGAGAACTACAAGGGCATCGTCAGGGCATGCAGAGATGCAGTCAGAAAAGCAAAAGCTCAGGTTGAATTGAAATTGGACAGAGTTGTGAAAAACCACAAGGGTTGTTCAGGTGCATAAACAACAAGCAGAAACAAGAGGAAAAATATCGGCCCACTGTTAAACAGGAGAGGTGAATAGTCACCAATAACACTGAAAAGGCAGAGGTTCTCAACACTTTCTTCACTTCTGCCTTTACCAGCACTCTTGGGTCACAGGCCTTGGGAACAAAAATTCAGGTTAATGTAAACACAGACCCACTGTCAGTGAACGAAGAGTTGGTATGTGAACTGTTACAGGAGCTTGACCCCTACAGATTCATGGGCTCTGAAAATAACCACCCGAGGATGTTAAGAGAGCTGGCTGACATCATTGCAAGGTTGCTCTCCACAGTTTTAGAGAAGTCATGGAGACCAGGGGACATCCCAGAATACTGGAAGCAGGCTAATGTCACACCCATCTACAAGAAGGGTTTAAAAGAGGATCCAGGAAATTATAGGCCTATCAGTCTTATTTCAGTCCCTGGAAAAGTTATGGAATAAATCCTCCTGGGGGTTACCACAAGTGAAATGAATCACATGATTGGGAAAAGCCAGCATGGATTCATCAAAGGGCAAATTGTGCCTGACAAACCTGATCACCTTCTACAAGAAAGTAAGCTCTTTGATTGATGCGGGGTGAGTGGTGGACATTTTCCACTTGGATTTCTCCAAGGCTTTCAATACAGTTTCCCAAAGCCTTGTCTTAGAGAAGCTGATGTGTTATGGCCTAGACAAGTGGTCTATGCGGTGGGTGGGAAACTGGCTGACAGACTTTACCCACAGTGTGGTGGTAAATAGTTCTTTTTCAAACTGGCAATCTGTCACCAGTGGTGTCCCCCAGGGATTGGTATTGGGCCCAGTACTATTTAATATCTTCTTAAGTGATCTGGATGATAGGATCAAGTATACCCTGATGAAGTTTGCCAACAATAGCAAACTGAGAGGGGAAGAGGACACTTTGGAAGGGTAGGTAACCCTGCAGGAAGACCTGGATAGACTGGAAGAGTGGGCTAACAAAAACCTTATGAAGTTTAACAAAGACAAATATAAGGTCTTGCACTGGGGAAAACAAAATTCAGGAGTGCAGCACAGGCTAGGATCTACCCAGAGGGGGAGCAGCTCTGTGTAAAAGGACCTGGGGGTCCAGTCTGACAACAAGCTCAATGTGAGCGAACAGTGTGCTGCTGAGGCAAAGAAAGCCAAAAGGATGCTGGGTTGTCTCAACAAGGGCATCACCAGCAGAGATAAAGAAGTCATTATCACATTCTACTCAGTGCTTGTCAGGCCACACCTGAAATATTGTGTTCAGTTTTGGTCCCCACTATACAAAAAAGATATGGACAGGCTGATGAGGGTCCAGAGAAGGGCCACAAAGATGATCAAAGGACTGGGAAGCCTGCCATATGAGGGAAGACTGAGAGAACTGGACTTGTTCAGCCTTGAGACAAGAAAGCTTAGGGGAGACCTTATCACCATGTTTCAGTATTTAAATAGTGTCTACAAAGAAGAGACTCCTTTTTTACAAGGAGTCACATGGAAAAGATGAGGGGTAATGAGTACAAGTTACTCCTGGGGACATTCTGATTGGACACAAGAGAAAAATTTTTTACAATGAGAACAATGAAGTATTCGAACAATCTCCCCAGGGAAGTGGTGGATTCCCTAACACTGGACATTTGTAACATTTGTCTGGACAGGATGCTGGGCCATCTCATCTAGACCGTGCTTTTTCCAAGAAAGGTTGGACCAGATGATCCTTGAGGTCCCTTCCAATCTGGTATTCTATGATTCTGTGATTCTATGAAAATGAAGACAGTGGCAGCCAGGATCTCTTGCAGTATACTGACATATTTTGTCCACTCAATTGGCTATGTCAAACCAGTGAAAAATTGGTGGCTTATGTGCCAGAGGCCTGTGTGCACCCTTCCCATGACCTCGGGGCACACCTGGCTGCCCATGCCCTGGACCAGACCTTCAGGCTGGTTCCTGACTTGACATCCATGCTCTCCATCACTGCAGTCTTGCCAGTAAGTGGTGGGGTCTGGGCTGGCCCCAGTCGCTGTCCCCATCCAGCCCTGCTCTCTCTCTGGGTGCTATGGGATGGGGCCCTGTTTCAGGAGGGCATGGCCCTGACAGCCCCATAGCCACCCTTGGCTCCTTCCTGTGGGGCAGCTCGCCCCTGTGGACCCCCGATGGTCAGTTCCAGTCTGTCTGTAAGAACTTAGTACTTTTCTGTGAACTAAAGAGCAGGATGCATCTTTAAAGACTTCATTGTCTTTCAAAAAATGTAGTTATTTTTCTGCCTTCTGGTGCTTTACCAGAAAAGTGTGAGCAAAAGTCAAACTTCATCTTTCCTGTATACCTCACATCTACTTTTCTTTTCTTCTCACCTTGTTTGAAGACTACAGATTTTTGTCGTCATGCATGGTCCATCTCACTATGAGATCATGAGGTCTTTACCAGACTTTGTATCACTGCAGCTGTAATCTTCTTCAGTGAATCACACTTTCAAAAACTCAGTTAAAAGGAAAAAGCTGAAAATTTGCTAATTCTGTGTGAAACTTGTCTCTTTGATGTTGAATAAGGCAGGCTTCTGGGAAAAACGGGAATGTGAAAAACTAAAAAGTAGGTATAAAAAACAGGAAATCTCACATAAAAAAGGAATAACTTTGAATGCTTTACTTCATGACTAACAACTGTAAGTTTCTTTTAGCTTTGATTTGTGTTCTTGCAAACAGGTAAGCAAATATATCTTAGTGTGAAATGGAAACTTAAGTCTTTTCTTTTTCCTTATGTCTTTCAGTTCTTGGCTTGAATCTTCCCCAAAGGGTGACTTGATTAAGTCTTCACATTACCTTCTGATGGTTTGAACTCCTCATGGTACTGCTGCGCAATAAGATAAGTAGAGGCCAAGGGTAAATGAAAGGTGGTAAGTATTCCCTTCAGAGGCAATCATATCACTGTTGTGTCTCTGAAAAAATTCTGTTCATGTTTGGGAATTTTCCTCCGCATTTATTATAACAGCTAGAAGCCTTTTAGTTTAGTTCATTTCAATTCTAATTAAATCTCAGCTTCTTTAAAAGAAGTTCATTTATTGTATGAATCATTAATATTTTCATTCACCTTTTCGCTTGCTAATGCATCTACTCTCTCATCTCATGATATCCATTGTCTTGATGTATTTGTTAAGAACCTTTGGGCAACTTTAATTAATTGTCATTTAGCTTTTGGTCATCTTCAATTTTTATTTCCAATGTTTTTTTTAATACTTGACCTGATTATGAGATACCAGATTAATCTCAGATGTTTGAGTAGCTACTATGATGCTATTGGCTGACTTTGGCACCATAGGTAAGATTCGCTTTCATTCAGAAATAATTCATAAAGCTTTAACAGTAACATTGTTCTTCTTTAGGTGGGACCTCCTTGAGTAAATGTAAAACTCTAGCTCTATGTCTTAATTTCTTTAAGGTCTCTGTGTAGGTAAGTAAGGGAAGTGGGAACTTCCAGGTCATGATTAATCTTACTAATTAGATAAAATAGATCAGATGAATAGCAGTCTATAAGTGCCTCCTTTACTCCATTGGCTGTAGAAGAAACAAATGAGAGTCAGCTTAAATTTAGATATTTATATCATGGACATCTAAACATAGGTTAGAAGAATCTTGCCAGAGATTAGTTAAATATAAATTATTTGGAAGCAATGGAGTATGTGTGGATGTTTTGTTTTACTTTTTATTCTGTTTGGAATTAGAGATAAATTATTTAAGTTAAGAATATGTAGTGAAGCAGCTGAAAAGTGTATTTAGGCATGTTGTAGAATCCCAGTTACTGAAGGATTTTATGACAGGGGGGACAAATATTTGTCCAGAACAAATCGAGAGACAGAGAAAGCAAAAGATATGACACATATGTAAGAGATGAGAAAAATGTGTAGGCATGGGTGGGCACTCTTGCATTGGTATCAGGGACACACTGCACAAATATCTGCTATTCTTCCCTTGAAAGATGAGACTAAAAAGACTGGGGAAAGACTGGTCATCTGTTTGTACATTGGATACTATGAAATATTTTTTCTTATACTGAATATGAGGAACACCACATCGTTTTCTACATCCCTGATTAGGTCTTTTTTTCAAACACACTTCCAATTAGAGTTCTTCTGGGAGCCACTATGTTGAACAATTAAAAACACCTTGAAGTGGAGACAACATGAATCTTATAACCTACTCACCATCCTACACTGTTCTGGGATCAGGAAAATAATTTTATCTCTCAGTAAACTAGGACATCCTGAAACCTGCTCCTATTATGATCTCAAAGATTCGGGGGATGGGGAAGGGGGGGGACACAAAATTAATCAGGATTTAGACAAATATCTGAAACAAGAAGACTAACCTGGGGTATCAGGCAGCCCTGATGGGGTGTCTAATGACAAACTGGTCCATACTGCACTTTCTGTCTAATCATGCAGACAAAACCCATATAAGGAAGCTGAAAGCCTAAGGAAAGAGAAGGAAACATGGGGAGGGACAGTTCGTAAAGCAGTTATATATTGGTTTCTGTTTGCCATTTTAAGGTCTCCACTTTGGGTTTACAAAGAGAGAATGATTTTTCTCAACCCTAGCTTAACAATTTTTGAAGTGGTGACAGGGCAGCAGGTAGGGGATAAGGCAAAATTTGTGAGATAATAAGTGCTACAAGGACTTTGGGAAGAAAGGACAGAAAAGAACTTTTCAATGTACATGTTCTAGTGAGTATCAGAAAAAGAGATAAAAGATATAACGCCCCACTCTTTACAGCTGAAGGTTTGAAGATAGAGAAAAATATTTTCTTCACACTATTTCTTCGCTGTACCTGTGAGTTTATAGGAACTTGTCACACATCCCAATATATAATGCCAAGATGCACAGATATTTCTTTGTGCTTGTATAAAGTAGTTGTCTTCTGTAGAGAATAATCCAATTTTTCGCTTTCAGAGCTACTTCGCTAAAATTTGCTGCCTGCAGCTACCAGGTATCTCCTGAGAAATTATTTTAAGCAAACAATGGCAGTGGACAAAATATCAACAAAAATAGAATCAGTAAAAGCAAACTCTTCATGGTCCTCAAAATAAGTGTCCTTTTAGGTGATAAAAGAACCCCAGTCTTGAATTCCTCTGGCTCCAATTCCTTTCTAAGCTTCCTTTTGCTTTTGTATTCTTCTTTTCCTTCCCCTGTGATTGTTCCGTACATGCAGCTGTTGAAGATATTTTTAGATACAGACAGAGATTGCCTGTAGCGCCAGCTAAATGAGACTGTCACATAGGAAGGCTGTAAATGCACACAAATAATAAAGCAAAATCTAGAACTTTGGCTACTGCCACCTGTTCCTAATATTCTCTCATGGCCCCTGGCAAAGAAAGAAACTGAGATGAAACAATACTTTCCACTGCATAAGGGGGTTGTTTTGCCTGGGTAGTGCTACGCAAAAGGTATGTTGTAGGAGTCATTGTGGGGGTGAGCACAGACGAGACATAATGAGAATGCTGGCCAGTGTGAAAGCTCCCAGATAAAGCTTATAGAAAGCTGTGCAGCACCCTCTGACAAGAAGTGCTAGCATTTGGCCTAATTGAAACTGAACAATGCAGTCTGATGTGTTACAGGAAGAAAGAACTGGGCACTTGTAGCAGTATGGATGGGGGCCGAATGACTTCATTTCTTCTTCTGCAGAGGATCAGTATATGAGCTCACCTACAGGCATGGCTCAATAATAAAAGCCATAAGAGGCCATGACCTCTTGGTGAAAGGATATGCTGTTTGCTCACGAGAAAAAGAAATGGCTCAATAATAAAAGCCATAAGAGGCCATGACCTCCTGGTGAAAGGATATGCAGTTTGCTCACGAGAAAAAGAAAGGCCATTGAATTATTAAAACATTGAAGAACAAAAAAAGAGACCATATGTAAATTGTTGCAGTTGGACAGTCCTTACAGGGCCCTCTTCTCTGACCAACTAGTGGCTGCTCTGTCCCACCGGCCATTATCAGCTCTCCAAGACATTTCAGCAGTTCTGCCCTACTCCCATCACACCAGGTGCAGATGCTTTTCCACTGGCAATAGCTGTCTGGTCCAGAGTTTATGTCTAACTCTATCTTCTTCAGGGAACATATTTGTTTAGTGCTTGGCCGGCTTGATACTGCTTCTGTTAGTCATACTTCTTTATCTGGGGGACACTTACAGTGGTTAACAAACCTACACAAAGCGCTGTGAGCAAAGAGCACAAAATTTGGATTTCCTTGGTCAGCAGTCCAATATAAAGAATTGAGACTACAATTCCTCTTCACACAAGTAAGTAGTTCCTTATGCAGTACACTATTCATTTCACATTGGTTGTCATCTTCCAATACACATTTTCTAGTTAGATAATTATACTATTTGTATGCTGAGTATGTGCACAAGCTACAGTCATTAGTAGCACACTATTCAGCACACATGATGTATCTCTTAATGACACATTTGAGCATTTTCCTCCACAAAGCATCATAAGAGTCTGGGGTAGAGATTTCCTAGTCCTTTGACAAACAACAACCTGCTCATTAGACTGCTCTTCAACTATTTGAGAATCACATTTTCTAACTACTTTGCCATTGTATTTTTCAGACTGTAGCATTTTGGTTTAGCACAATTATTAAAAGAGGGCAACAGGCAATTATTATTCACAGACTGCCCTTATCAGAAATGGCTGGCTGAGGACTGCAGCAGTATCTTAAAAAAGTTTATATGCCCCATCTCGGCTCTTCAGTCTCGACATGTCCTAAATTGAAATACCTGAGACTGATACCAGAAAACCGTGTTGCCTTGTTAAGCTTCCTATCTGCAGGACTTCCCCCAAAAGTGTAGCTATGTCCAAAACTGCAAGGGTGGGCCTGAACACCCCAGCCAGCTGTGAACTACCACAGACAGACAGCTGTCTGGCTCCAGATATGTGTCTCCTGAGGGGAAGAACATCTCTGTGTTTGAACTCAAGTGGGCAACAGCTTGAGCAAGGATGTCTGAAACCTGCCCTTGTTACAACAGAGGCGTACCCTGCCAGATGCCTTGCAGAGAACTGCTGGGCTTCTCCACTGTGGAAAAAAAAGTAAATAAAGTACACTTCCCAAACTCACAAATTCATGGCACGAAAAGGAGCACCTCTTCAGCGAACAAAACTCTCTGACATGCTTTGATGAACAGTGAAATAGTTAAGAGTCTTGACATTTAAAGATTCCCAATAACAAGTACACTTGCTAAAGCATACTGCCTCACACTGGACCTAGTCAAGCCTTCATTGTCAACTTCCACTTACAAGCCTATAGTAAGTTTGCATGGGATGATTTTCATGAAATTAAAGAGAAGAACAAATAATAATTTTAAATGCCTTTGGCAGAAACATTTTATACATGTAAAAGTATATGCAGTGGTTTTCTGTTATATAAAGACAGATAATGAGTTTTTTGGCTTTTATATATTTCCCAGACATTAATTCTCTTTGCTCAGAACTCTTCTGTAACCACATGAAAATATGAGACATCAAGATTCAGTGACCTCATCTAAAAAGATTAAATTCCCATGTTTCATAATCTTCAACATCTGCTGGGACAAGAGCAAAACAAACAGCAATATGGAATAGAAATATTTGGCACCTAAATCAAAAAACTCTGTGTACATCTGTAAGCAAAAGAGAGACAGAAATTTTTAACAAACCCACACTGGTTCATTCCTTGCCCAACAGTTAATTCTGTCCCACATCTCAGGATCAATATTGTTCTTTGCAGAGTGAAACCAGTAATTCTGTTCCCCCTTTAACTCTGTTTCTCACGTAGCATCTGGGATTCTTTAACATTGTTCCTAAGGCTGGGATGCAGGCCTGTGCCTCAGTTGTCTCTCTGCTTTTGCAGAGTCTCTGTATATGAGTATGTATTAGGGGTCTGGGTAGTTAAAGATCCCTCCTGTTATTCTCAGACAGACAGATAATGGAGCAACAAGAGGCATAGTCCTGGTTTCTGCTTTATTTTTAGTCTTTTTCCTGTCCATGGAAGAAGGGAAGTGAGCTCATTTTACTCTTCATAATGTCTTCTCCAAACATAATTTTTGAGTAAAACCAACATAAACTAGAAACAGAGAAGAAATAAATCGGAGTATTAGGTTTATTTTTCACCCACTGTGAGTGATAGACAGGAAAACAGCTGGAATATGCCAACTGGGTATTAAATATAAAGATCATTAACATCTTTGTCATTGATATGGATGGTGGGATTGAGTGCACGCTCATCAAGTTTGCCAACTACACCAAGCTCTGTGGTGTGGTTGACACGCTGGATGGAAGGGATGCCATCCAGCGGGACCTGGACACACTCGAGCAGTGGGCCTATGCAAACCCCATGAAGTTCAACAAGGTCAAGTGCAAGGTCCTGCAGATGTGTTGGGGAAACCTCAAGCACAAACACAGCCCAGGCGGAGAGTGGATTGAGAGCAGCCCTGAGGAGAAGGGCTCGGGGGTGATGATTGATGAGAAGCTCAACATCACCCAGTGGTGTGCACTCACAGAACCCTGGGCTGCATGAAAAGAAGGTATGGCTGAGGAGGTGATTCTACCACTTTGCTTCACTTTGGTGAGATCCCACCTGGCATACCGCATCCAGCTATGGAGCTCTCAGCACAGGAAAAACATGGAGCTGTTGGAGTAGGTCCAGAGAAGGGCCACAAAAGTCGTCAGAGGGATGGAACACCTCTCCTACGCAGAAAGGCTGAGAGAATTGGGGTTGCTCAGCCTGGAGAACAGAAGGGTCTGGGGAGACCTCATTCAGCCTTCCAGTACCTGAATGGGTAAGCTAAGAAGAAAGCTGGAGAGGCACTTTTTACACAGGCCTATAGTGATAAGACAAGGGGAAATGACTTTAAACTGAAACAGGGTAGATTTTGATTAGCTATAACAAGGAAATTCTTTGCTATGAGGGTGGTGAGACACTGGAACAGGTTGCCCAGAGAAGTTGTAGATGTCCCCTCCCTGGAAGTGTTCAAGGCCAGGTTGGATGGGGCTTTGAGCAACCTGGTCTAGTGGAAAGTGTCCCTGCCCATGGCAGGGGATTGGAACTGGATGATCTTTAAGGTCCCTTCCAATCCAAACCATTCTACGAAGCTAGGATTCTATCAATCAGGCCGATTAGACTAAGTCTAACTCACCTGAGACCATTCTTGAGGGCCTGTGAAATATTCAGACAGAAAACAGCTTACAATTTTAAAGTATATTTTCAGACAGGATGTTGGGAAGAAAACTGAAAATCTGAAGTGAGAATGACTGAGGTAGGGTTATCCACATGATACAAGATACATGGCAAAAAATGTCACCCGCCCAGCTCCATGTTCAGGAAATGTTCACAAATTTCTAGCAAGCCAGAAGCTTTCTTGATACCCCTAGAGCCATTCTCTGAAACTGATTTTTTTTCCACTAATTTCACTTGTAGAATTTACAAGACCATCAATGTCACTTAGCAGCTGCTGGGGGCTCCCCAGCCCACTGCTCCCAGCCAGGAGTGCCAACAGTCCCAGAGAGTGACCCTTCTTTGCAGCTCTGCCTTAAGACTAGAGAAAGTTCTCTGAAACCAAGACCTTTTTTTCTTATTTTTTAACATTTTGAGCTTAATAAATGTACACTTTTTTCTGAAACTTTGCTATTTTGAGAACCTTTGGCTTCACTCTGGTGATGATTTACAGCTCCCTTGCTGATTTGTCTGCTGGGAAGAGAAAGAAGGTGGGGAAATGCCTGGTGCCGGGACTGTAACCCAGCAGAAAACAAGAGAACACATCTGATAAAAAAAGTAGAAGCAAAAAATTAAGGGAGTATAAAAAGAAAAGGGAAATGAAGCAAAGGTAGCACAAAACTATGATGATGCCTGCTGCAAATAAAAATTCTTTAAAACAATTGATCAAAGTTGGGGGCATATTTTGATTATCACTCATAACTCTGAAAACTTGATTTAATAACTTCATGTGTCTCAGCTGCTAGTAAACTAGCTGATATTCTAGTTAGATGATTTAAATTGTACTGCAATACAAAATGGAAAGTTTTCATTTAAATAACCACATAACTACATTGCAATCAAATGTAGAAATAAACCTTTAAAGGTGGTATGAAGCCTCTTCTAACTAACCTTTTTTATAAGCTTCCACTGAAATATGCAAAAGTTTAGACCGTAATTAAAAATCTCCTTGTCCTTGTTCTTTAAATATTCCCAGTGACATAGCACTGCAAATGGATAAATTATATCACAGTATTTTTGGATGCTTCAAAACGATAGTGCAAAATCTGTCTGTGAACTGTTTTGTCAGCACGGACTAATGTGGATAGACTTTAGTCATAAATAAAAATGTCTTGTAGCTGTGCAGATTAATTTTGAAAAGTCGTGAGGATTTTCAACTGAGCACTGAAAGTGAAAGATTAATTGCATTTTGAGGCTTGTGGCTTGAAAGTGTATTGTGTATTAATATTTAATTTCTAATATAACAGTTTTATAACCTGTATTTAGATAAAGCAGTAAGATGTTACAGTATAATAAAGAACTATGGCATATTTGTAGTACAGGCTATTTTTACACATGTAATTGCAAGGTACACTTAAGGGATCACAATGCACATAGGTTTTCATGCCTTCAGAAGATGAACAGTGTTTTGTTTAAAAGATACGTATAAATATACGTAGATCATTGGCTGAATTTAAAAAAATATGGTCATACATTTCTAAGCTTATCTTTCACCACAACAGTTTGCACAGAAAAGTACAGGAATTAATACAGTTTTTCTGATCAGTGAAAAAAGACAACAAACTGACTAAAGAATGGGCAATTAAAATTGTGTCTGAGTTTAATTTAATTATTCAACCACAGAATCTTTCAATTGCCTTAGACAGAATTTTTCCCTTGCCTTTAACATTCTTTGTGTTTACTAATATGAAATACAGGATATACCAACTAAAGTAGCTATATTATGTATCAAATGCCATTTATTACATAAATATTTGTTTGACTTTGTTTTCACTGATGTTAATTTCCTTAACTCAGTTAACTCCATGGTATCAAAGCATTTAAAGGATCAAAGGTGAATTTGAGTTATGCAGAAAATAATTTTTTGGCTGAATATATTTTCTTAAGATTCCTATAGACTTTTTCCCTTCACATAAGATTTTTGAATAAAAAGCTTATACATTTTTCTTCAGCTAAAATCCTACCATTTCCATAATTTTGTGCGAGATATGTATTGTAACTATTCAAAAAGTTACTACAACATTTAAAAATTAATAGTTCATCTAAACTTTAATCATGAATTCTGCAATACTTGGTATTTCTTGAGATGCCCCTTAGACATTCTCTCAACAGTAATAAATTTACGAGAATTTTGAAGTACAAATGAGCATAACTGTATATATTTTATTTTCTGAAGCAGCTGACCTGTGAGCTGGGATTTGTATTATCTGTTACACTTGTATTTAAGTGTCTGCATCTGGGTATTTCCATTTTTTAAAAAATCTGAAGGATGTCTATATATTAAAATCAACATGTTTGGTGGGAAAGGATAGGTTTAGACAGGTTTTTTCAATTTAAAAAAAATGCCAGAGTCTATCTTTAGATATTTTACAAGCAGCAGAGGGAGATTATGATCTTCTGAGCGCTTTTCTAGCTCTGTATTTATAAAGGTCTGGAAAATCTGTAATTTTTTTCCAACAGTGGCAGCCTAAGTAAATGTCATCACAAAACTAAAGTGACTGAACTGTGACTGACATGTGAGAAGATTCCATGTCTACCTAAAATCTGACCTGTCACTTCCATTCATAGCAAAAGTAAGAGGGTGGGTAAAAAAATTTTGTTCTTGTGCCTGCAGATGCACTGTAGGTGGGCAGATGAGATTTTGGCAGAGCAGGTCGGGATATATTAATGTCCTTGGACATAGATAATACGTTAAGAGCGTCTTGGTATTCTGCATCGTCTTGGAGCATTTTCCTCCAAATTTCTGTGGGGGAAAGCTCAGTACAGAAGAACGAGTGACCAGTTCAGTAAGCCAGTGGTATAATGATCAGGGATTTAGGGTGTAGTGGGTGCTTCACCTTCCAGCATGAAGAAATATTTGATCTTAGCAGCCTTTTTTTCATATCTGAGTGATCTGATCTGGAAAGCTGTCCAAGCGAGGAAGAATCTCCTCTCTAACTACCTATATAGAGGCCACCCTGACACCACATGGCAATGAACTCCTGCTCTGGGTGACCACAAAGAAGAGGACACTGGCTGACCTTCTTTCTTGTCAGCTGGAGTTTGGGCACTGTGATCTTGCTCAACTGCAGAGAGGATCTTGCTCTTCTGGACCATCATCATCAATCTCAAAAATTGTGTAGGCTGGGGTTGGAGCACACACCAAGGGTCAGCCTAATGCCCTGTAAATCAGAAAAATTCACTGCCTACTGATGCAAGTAGCTAACACTACATTTTCTTAACTAATAAGGGTCTTTTCACAAGCTGTAGTATTCTCCATGTATTTCTAAGCTATGCAATTTTACATCTACAAAGGATTCCTTGAAAACCAGTTCTTCTATAAAAGTGTTTGAAATTGCGATGCATCATTTTCTGTTGGTACGTTAGGGTTTGCTGGGGCTTTTTTGGCTTTTCTGGCAGGGATTTTGGAAATGATTTGGAGATTATAAAGCAACACAGAGATAAAGACCAACTTTGAAAGATGGGATATACTGCTCACTATGTTTTGTATAAACTAATCTCTAAAGTCTCTTTGGGAAAAAACATCAACTGAAGCTTATAGTCCATTGCATACATTAGCAATGACTACTTATTAATCTTATAACCTTTTTTAATTAACAGAGTAAATTCTAAAATGAATACAAATTGAATTTATCCAAGGGTAAAATATATTCAGCTATGAAATGTGCCCTTATGTTTGCTGAAATATCTATGAAGTAAGTGGTGTGTCACAGAAATAATCTGTTTTATTTCTTTTTTATTTGCTTGTCGTCAGCAAGAATAGGAGTGCCAGCAGCTGGCACTTTGCAAATAACACATCTGTGTCAATCTTATATATTACTATAGGCATGGCTACCAAAATTGCATTGTTGTTGTTGCTGCTGTTGCCATTGCAGCTGTTGCTATTTACTATGTGCTACAGTTCTTTCTCCTAATTGCATGACCAATGAAAAGTAGAAGAGAAAGCTGAAGGACAAATACACACCAAACATTTTAAAGTCTTAAGATGCAATAATCAAATTAATCCCTGGAATGAGAGATGCTTATGAAAAAGATGTAAGTATACTTTGATACTGTATGGAAATTCAGCTACGTGTGTTTCAACCAGAATTTTGTTCCATAAAATCCATCACGGACAAAAGCTAGTGCATACAGAAACTATTACGATAAACAGAGGTACAGATGCCTATAGAGATCAGGACATGGCAAGATGCAGAAAAACTAGCTGTGGTTATTTCCTAGCAGGAATCAAACTGTTTTAGTTACATGAACAAGAAGCAAAAAGTATACAGAGATTGGACCTAGTGGATAAAAAAATTTTACAGTTTTTGGTATATCAGGGAAGGGCAAGAATTTATGTACAGTCCTTTAGAGGCACCTGACTCTCATTCCACTATCTATATAGGGAATACAGAAGCTGTATTAAAGAACCCAGCTTGAATTGTTCTTTCTTATCCTGGAACAAAACAGAGGCCCTAAAGTAGAAGTGATGCATTATTTCAGCTGGTGCCTGTTTAGACAAACACAACTCTAGAATTGAAGTATATATCTTTTTCATTTGGGGGAAAACAACTCAAATTCCAGGGCACATCTGCAGAACCAGAATTAATATTATACTGGAAAAAATACTTAGAGAAAATGGGAAACATGAAGCAAATAATAATAAAATCAGAACTGGTTTTTGTCTATGCTTGCCATAGCAAAAACTCTGAAATATCCAGTTAAGACAATTGTATCATTTACAGTGATACACCGAACAAGACAGGTGGCAAGAGGTAAAAATCTGAGAATAATAATTGTGAGTATATGTGTGTCTTTGAATGTACATTTATGTGTGTAAAAAGATCTGTGTATAGGCAGATAGGATCTAGGCTCATTTCATTGGTGCCCAGTGACAGGGCAAGAGGCAATGGGCACAAACTGAAACACAGGGTCACAGAATCACAGAATGTTCGGGGTTGGAAGGGAACTCTGTGGGTCATCTAGTCCAGCCACCCTGCTGAAGCAGGGTCACCTACAGTAGGCTGCACAGGACCTTGTCCAGGTGGGTCTTGAATATCTCCAGACAAGGAGATTCCACAACCTCCCTGGGCAGCCTGTTCCAGTGCTCCGTCAACCTCTGAGGGAAGAAGGTCTTCCTCATGTTCAGATGGAACTTCCTGTGCTTCAATTTGTGCCCATTGCCCCTTGTCCTTTCGCTGGGCACTACTGAAAAGAGTTTGGCCCCATCCTTCTGACACCCACCCTTCAGAAATTTGTAAGCATTTATAAGGTCCCCTTTCTTGGCAGACAGGGCACACTGCTGGCTCATGGTCAACCTGTCATCCACCAGGACACTCAGGGTCCCTCTCCGCAGAGCTGCTCTGCAGCAGGTCCACCCTGCACTGATGCATGGGGTTGTTCCTCCCCAGGTGCAGGACCCTACACTTGCCCTTGTCGAACTCGACCAGGTTCCTCTCTGCCCAGCTCTCCAGCCTGTCCAGGTCATGCTGAATGGCAGCACAGCCTTCTGGTGTATCTACCACTCCTCCCAGTTTGGTGTCCATCTGAGCATCAGGAAACACTTCTTTACTGTGAGTGTGACCGAGGACTGTCACAGGTCTCCCATCGAGGTGGTGGAGTCTCCCTCCCTGAAGACATTCAAAAACTGCCTGAACTTGGTCGTGGGCAACTGGCTCTAAGTGTCCCTGCCTGAGCAGTGGGTTGGGGCAGATGACCTCTGGAGGTCCTTTCCCACCTCAACCATTCTGTGATTCTCTGATAGCATCATTAAATCATATAAGAGAAAAATAAACATCTATGACTTAATTAAGTTTTCTGTTTAATTAATTAAGATAAGCAATTAATTAATTAATTAAGATAAGCAACTTCCATAGTAATGCTGTAAAGCAAAACTATGACTCCTTTGCAGTTAAATAAGTTTATCCCAGAGAAATTTTATAGGTGTTAATCTGTGTGGCTGAATGTAGATATTAACTATGTTGTATCGTTGACCCACATCCCCAAATGCATTTAGATACTAAAGTTCCATGGACCAAAACTGACAAATCTCTCTGAGGTATTTGGTCCTCTATCTTCAACAGGGAAACACATCAAACAGGAAAAGTTCATCACTACATAGCTGCCTTGGTACAGCTATGTTCCTTGAGCAGTATGGCTGACTTAGTGTTCTGTAAAATTTCCAAAATGAAATACTAACTTTTGGATGTAGTTTTCTCTTCTTGCTACCCCTCCAAAATGTATCTAAATGTTACCAAAAGAATAACTCAAAATCAAAACAACGCAGTCAATGTACACACAGTTTTATATTCCTATTTTCCTTCAAATAAGGCAACTTCCTTACAACTTTCTTTGAATGCTGTAAAGACAAAACAGAGCTGCTATACTCGAAAAAATATTAGATAAATACAGAAAACAAGAAAGACCAGTAAAAAGTAAGATCTAAAAATGCAGTACAACAAACTCTTTCTTGAATTTTTACTGCATCTTGCTCCAAAAGACCAGATTATGGGACAGTTTTTTTGTCTTGTGAAGATTATATTGCATGTGCTATTGTTTAACCATAATTAGATGGCATATCTATGCAGAACAACATTAATATCTATTTAAGAATTCATAAGAAAGATTTATTCTGTGTTTTTAAATTAATTTCCACAAATTTCCAGTGGATATTCATTCATCATTCATCAGAAGCATCCTTCAAATTTTTATTATAAGTCAGCACACTGCATCATACCACCTAGTTTGGGAATATTAGATATATCTGACATAATTAAAGATTCTCACATCAATGTTATTTGAGTTATGTACATCTATTAAAGGATTCAGTATTAATTTGCCATGTGAGATAAGCCAGGACACAGAGCTTTGGATGGTAAGGAAAAACTGTCAGACACCTCAAAATCTGAGTTTTGTAATTTGCAATCCAAGCACAGGGACAAAAAGTCATAATCACTGCAGATGGGTGCTCCCTTGAATGAGAAAACAGCAACAACAATGAAACAAACAAACAACGCCCCCCAGAAAACCCACATTTTGCATGAAGAATAAAAAATCTGCTGGAGGGAAATCAAAATATGTTAAGTTTTACTTTGAGCAATACTAAACCCAGGTTTTTGTCACTAACTTGTTTTAATATTAGAGTGATAGACAGACATGGAGCCACCACACCATTAATGCAACCATCCTTCATAGCAGTTACTAACTTCTGACATCAGATCATCTCCTGCTCAGCTAGAAGTATTGCAAGAAGCACCACATGGCACATATTCTTTTTTTTATCATTCAAACAAGTCTTCACTATTAGAAAGGTCTGTGTTCTCGTTCAGTCATTCTTACAAGATTTTTGTAAAAAAGGAACCGATTTGGCAGTGAGAAGGACATGTGGCAATGCAGAAAAGCCTGTCTCTGCAGTGACCTCTGGTCAGTTTCAGCTCCAGAGGCAGCAGGATCTGGTAGGCTGCAATCCCCGACTGATAGTTTGTTTGTTTGTTGACTGGCAGTGTCATTTCAGAAGTATGTATGTGGGTAAATACAGTTATCTATTCTCTGAATACAATCAAACTCTAGCTCACTTACACTCATATTTCATGAGTTTTTGTATGCACTGGAAATCTGAGCTGCAACATCACAGGCATCTCCTACAGTTCAGCAAACAGATGACACAGGTGTTTAAAGAGGACAAAAGTACTGGAAACACTAGCAATATCCAAGCATTCTGTTTCAATGTACTCTCCCATCTGCAGTCTGCCATCCATTTCTAGGCTACCATTCAACAGCCTGTTTTTTTAAACTCTTCTCATTTTGCTCCGATTTTATATGCAAACTAGCACCTTGTGCATATAAATTCCTAGTAGCTGTTGTGCACTCAGTTCTTCAGTCTGAGCACTTCCAGTGACAAACTGTGTAACTGAAAGATAAAGCTCCATGCATGTGAAACAAGGTGTCTTAATATTCTGTAAATGTTCAATCCTCTTTGCTTGCTGCTTCCTCGATTTGTTGTAAGGTACATCGTTCCCACTGAGATCAAACTTACAATAAAATTTGCGTTTGATGGGTAATGGTCTCCCCTCAGACAGTTGGACAATGATTCTTTTGTCTGGCATCTTTTATCAGAAGATCCAGTTTCCTCTCCCCTGTTAAGCTTACGACCAGTGTAATTATGACTTTCAGAACACAGTTGTCCCTGTGTAATGTGCTGAGTGTCCAGTCCCACTGAAATAAGAAACTATTAGTAATTTAAGTTCTCATTCTCACAGATTCCGTTCCACACTGTCCTTTTGAGGAAAGGGAAGTTAAACACAACCCCTAGCTGATGCATAGTGTTCCTGACCCACCACAGGCTGGGGGTTGACTCCCTTACTCTCTGTTCTTTTGGGAAGAAATCACAGCTGACATTTCGAACTCTTATGTTTCAGGCAGCATTTTGCTGTCTTCCTCAGCAAGTACTCTTTCCTTTTTCCCTCTTTGTTATATTTAAGACATTTCCTGCTTTTCCTGTCCTCATTTTCAGGATTCTTTCATACTTTAGTTAACTTGGCTGTTCTCCCTTCAAACACAGGAACAAAGTTTTATAAAGCAACACAAATACCCCCTAGAATATGTACCAGGTATGCCTGGTATAACATGGCACCTCAGAGTGACCAATTCTTGGGATGTGATTACAAGGAATAATGCAATTTGGCTACCTTCTGCTGGCCTGCTCCTTGTGATAGGAAAACTCCAACATCCAGTACTTTAAGACCCTGTCAGTGAGAAATATTTTGGTCTCTCTCCAGTTTGTAGGCGATACATAGCCACTGAAAGATCTTTTGCAAAGTATTCCTCCTCCACTGAGGAGGTGGCAGACAGGCATGGGTGTGGGAGAGGGTCAGTGGCATCAGCTGATAATTTTTACAAGCAGTTGGTAGGGCAAAACAGAAAAATCCTGTTACCTTCAAAGCTGCCTCCTCTTTCCCTTCTCCCCCTCCCATTCCTCTGCTCTGTCACATGAGGTCTCACTTAATACACAAGAGGTGACACAGATAAAGCCAAAAGCTTGGGAAGGGGAATGGGCCTTCTGGGGTGGCAGAGGGACAATAAAGACCGCCAGAAATACAGCTCTGTTGGGTAACGCATCCAAAACTGATCTATTTCTGGGAAAAAAAAAGAGAAGGAAGTACAGGGGAAGCGGGTGATGTTTGAAAAGACTAGAAGCCACAAGACTGACTTTAAGGCTGAAGAAATGGTCCCAATCCCAAGTTACTGATTACCCACATGACAGAGCTGGCAATTCTGGTTGTCCCACACAGAACAGGGCTGGCAGATTTTTTAATTACGAAAAAAAACCCACAAAAAAAACCCCAAAAAACTAAACCTACAGCTTTATCTTTCTTGTTTGTTTTTCTAAGCCTTTATGCCTGGGTTGGGAAAGGATCTCTCCTTTTGAAGTAACCCTGGCATTGGGGTTGGCCATTCCAGAGTTCCTACTGCTGCATTTATAAGAAAGGGATCTGTGAATCAGGTATGAATTAATGGAAAAATACAAGTGGTATGTCATGATGGCTTGATTGATAGCAAACAAGCTTGTAGTGAGGAGGTAAGAGAGTGAGAGTTCTTGCAACATGGAAGATTAAAGCTAAGTATATCAGTATTGATGTGGGCAGTAGATTACACGTAATAAACTGTTTTAAATAGTATTAACGGCCAAAAAAATGAAAATTAGGATGAAATGGATGCAAGGAACTCAGACTGATAAACAATTGAATTTCAGAAGTTCTTTATGAGATCAGATGTACCATAGTAATGCAGAATAGTTACAGTTCAATTAGGAAATTCATCTTTGTTGTTTCAGTATTATAGCCAAAAGACTTGCATTCACACAGGGGAAAAAACACTAAAAACCCAAGAAAAAACTTCCCCTACAGTCCCTTCTTTCTCATTGTCAGGAATCAGTACTATATCTGATTAACTTCTCCAGATTGAAGAACACATTTGTTTGTTATCTTGTACCTTTTATGTGAGAGGCCATTGCACACCCTATAAATTCAAAGATATGGATGTGGTAAAAGTACTACAAATGATAGAGACTAATTTCTTAGCTATATGGTTTTGCTCTGCTTCTGTAATCTTGTTCAATAATCTGTTATCTAACACTGAGCTGAATACGATCTATCTGTGCTCTGTCAGTATCAGAGTGCCCTACTGTAAAGTTGACAGAAATGATAATATGTCTTGAGCACTGAAATAATGTATGCTTCAAAGACTTTTGAAAAAGGGCTGGTTCCACAATATGCTTCTAAAAGTGAGGGGCAGAGGGTAGGGAGTACTCACACAGCAGTAATAAATCTCACAAAAAACCCTAACTCTTTAGTTGAGACAAAACTTTGTATTCCTTGGAGAAGAAAAATCTAAACAGGCCGAGAGATGTCTTTTTAAGCAATATTGCATCACAGCAAAATGTTATTTCTGGTAGCAAAACATATGGTATCTCAGAGTTAAATCACAGATAGCTGAGAGTACTTAGTATTTGAAAAATGATCCCACCTACATATGAGTTGATATATGGACTTTTATACATTGTTGTAGGCACCAGATGTGCATCCTTCCTTTTAACTTGCAACAATGCTTTCAGGGCATACACAAGAGAAGTGCCTTACAGAAAACAGGGGAAACACAACACTGACTCACTGGCAAAACTGTTCTTATATTTTCCACTAATGGAAGATAGCTTATTTGTCAAAAATTAAGGTTTTCATTAAAATATTTTTGTGTTTGTTACAAAACAGGAAAGAGAATTAAAAAAAAATTCCAAATTTGCATAACCGTAAAAATAAATCTCTCAACAAAAAAGAGGAAGGAGAAGGCAAAAGGGAGAAAAAGGGAATGGAATAGCTTAAGACAGAAATATAATTTTGTCAAAATACTTCTTTTAAGATTAAAAAAAAATCCACCAGATTTATTTCATCATGTTTTCTTCTATAATCACACAATCAAATGTTTCATAATAAAAACAAAATTCACCAAGTAAACATGACCTCCTAGTACCATATTCATATCTTGCCCACCTTCAGATGAATATTCTGCTTCATTACAGACAGTTCTTTGAAAATGTTGTGATTGTGGGGAAACGTTTGCCATTACAACTAGTTATCTCAGTTTGACTCTAACCTAGTGTGGTAAACCTTTGAAAAATAATATAAAATGTATATTCTATAACTAGCAATCATGACTTTGCAGATACCACACAACATTGCAAAGCTTTCAATCACCTCTTGCAGCTCCAGCCTTTCAGCGAAAAATGTTCTTCTGCTACACATTAAATTTCCTTTTTTTCTATGAAGAAAAACTGCTTACATAAAGAATTCATTTATGTTCCTAGATTCCTATCTCATAACTTGCTTTTATTTTATGTGGCATTTTGTTTAGGACATTCCAAAGAGCAGTTCATTCTGTGTGTCAGTGGTATACACTTTATCATTCCTATATTTTACAGAAAGATAGGAGCAATATTTTCTTAGAGGATCATAATTATTGATGAAGACTTATTAGAATCATTTTTACCCATTGATATTGTTAGTAAAATTAAGAACATATTGTCAATGTCACCTGTTCTGGCACTTTGCAGGAAGCAATTTAACAGCAACGGTGGAAAAATGAGATCATAAAGGTTAACAGGGTAGAGATCATAACAATCATTTTAATGAAGTTTTAGAGATTCAAGTTATATCCTTTTCCTTTTTTTTTTTTCCAAAGGCTATTCTGAAGGTTTATAAAGGAAACTTAATGATGTGCATGCTTATGCATGAAGAGGGTTTGTGCATCAGTATTCCAGAACTGCAAGCACAACCAAGGAGACCTCTTTGCAATATGTTAGTTGTTGGTGTGCCTTCAGGGTAAAATAGTTACATTATTTTATCTGGGAGCCATGGCAACGTAGAGGTGCAAGATCAAGTACAAATTGAGTTCAAAGGATCAGGTTGTCAAGCAACATCTTATATGAACTCCAGTCTGGCATGGATCTCTGGGTATATCTATGCAAGTTAAACCAAGGATTTTTAACTGTCAGTGTTATTTAATCTTGCTGATACAAGGACACTGAGAAAAAGATGAGAACAGACAATGTAGCTGAACAGGCAGTATCACACAATGGCTTCAGTACCTGCTTTCAAAGGGCTCCTAATAATAAATCACTTTAAATAAATTAGACAATTAGTACTGTATGGAAAGCTCCAGAGCTTTTCCTCCAAAATTTTTGCTTAGCGTTTAGTGGCCCTCATTGAATGCAGTCATCATGAACCACTATATACTTTCATCATCTATCCTTCAATGACAAGAAGCCTATGGAGCCACAGAAACCACGTAGTCCAAGTCTATTTATAAATAGCATCATTCATAGGACTGACAGAAACATTGACTTTACTTTTCAGGGCTCAGATACTACTTTGCTTTCTAGTTTGGTGAAAAGAATATCTTTGTTGGTATTATGGCTTTGTTTCTCTGGTGTATTTGCTATTTTGTTCTGTGCTTTCATCATACCTTGAAGTCTTTCTTCCCCTCATCTTCAAAAGTTCAGCTGGTAGGTCTACTCACTCAGCTTCTGTGCTAACTCTTTAGAAAAGGCTATCAAACTCCCCCTCTGCACATATGCCTTTTGCAGTCTCCACCTTAGCTTTCTTACTTTCCCTCTCTTAGATCTGAGAGATATTTGTAGAGGAACGTCAGTGTAGTGAAAGATTTAAAGTCAATCAATATCCCTACACAGCTGTGAGTTCAGTAGTACTTAACCTGATTAAAGTATACTTGAAAAAACTGAGGGAAGGGAAGAGAAGGGAAGGGAAGGGAAGGGAAGGGAAGAGAAGGGAAGAGA
>Ga0065711_1004701_pt1 | contig 29466 bp, 15 predicted proteins | sample Hoacrofraction12_FD_59098 | JGI IMG/M metagenome (GOLD analysis project Ga0065711, IMG submission 59098) | Hoatzin crop microbial communities from Cojedes, Venezuela - Epithelial fraction 12 v2 (version 2) | ecosystem: Host-associated > Birds > Digestive system > Esophagus > Crop | place... | reverse complement strand
CGGGGAGACCTGATTGCAGCATTTCAGTACTTAAAGGGAGCCTATAGGAAAGATGGGGACAATCTTTTTAGTAGAGACAGCAGTGACAGGACAAGGGGTAATGGTTTTAAACTAAAACAGGGTAGGTTTACGCTAGATATAAGGAAGAAATTCTTTACAACGGGGGTGGTGAAACACTGTAACGGGTTGCCCAGAGAGGTGGTGGAGGCCCCATCCCTGGAAACATTCAAGACCAGGTTGGACAGGGCTCTGAGCAACCTGATCTAGTTAGTGGTGTCCCTGATCGCTGCGGGGGGCTTGGACCAGATGACCTCTAGGGGTCCCTTCCGACCCAAAACTTTCTATGATTCTATGATTCTAAATATTATTAAGTAATATGAAATATAAGTTGAAGAAGGAGGAGGCGGAAGAAGTTCCAAAGAGACCTCTTTGTGGTTTGAATGCGATATGAGGGAAACTCCTGATAAAGAAATGCAACTATACCAGCTTTATAAGTCTGAATGTTATGAATGAATTAGATCTTAGCTTATTTTACACATCTAATAATATTTGTGTTGCCAGTGTTTTAGAGATGAGCCTCTGGTGTGCTCTGTAACCCAAGTTATCCAAAAATATGATAGGAGAAAATGTACTTTAAGCCTGATCTGGATAATAAATCTGGAAAAGCATAGAAAGAGAAGAATTATAGGCCAAACTAAAAGTTGGTGCCCCTGTACCTCAAATTACCAGTACTAGAAATTCACATCATAAGTTGATAACATTTGATTTTGTGACTCCACCACGTCTTTCCATTTGTTATTGATTTGTCTGATATACAATAACTATGTTATATAGCCTGCCTATGAGGAAGGTTATAAAAGCATTATATGATTGTGACTTCTGCAATAGTTTCATGAAAAGAATAACTGAATACTCCTCTTTCATTGAAATAGATTCTTGGTAATTAATGATAATTTGCTGAGTACTTTTGTGATTTAAACATTAATTATAAATTTGAAATATACTTTTAATTGCTCAGTGTGTAGGTCTTTGAAAATGAAATAGCACAATTTAAGCATGTTTTCTTTGAATTCTAGTGTGATACCTATGTTACAAACATACCCATTTTACAGGATTGTGATACTAGTTCTGTTTTTTCCTCTTCCCTTTGCTCCCCTCCCTCCCCCACTCGCTGTCCATAATTGTTAAAAAATAAAAAACCAGAATAGAATAATCAAATGGCCTTATATAAACTTCTTTGGAACAATTTTAAAATAAGCTTTTTTTCCTGCTATTTTAATTTGGAAGTGAGCCTTTTTCCTCCTTAATTTAATTCCATAAACTCTCAGTTGCACTAAAGGTTTTTCTTAATGGGTTTTTAAATACTATTGTGAGGATGCCCTGTTGCAATCTGGTTGTGATTCTTAATGGCATCCAGCTGGCAGGAACAGTTGCATCAAGATGTCCACAAAAATCAAAGTAGTAGGAAGTAAAAATCCAGTATTAATTTTCTGAGTGACTGTCATCTGCATTCCATTTTCCTTTATGCAGGTTGTTGAAGGCTGTGTCCAGAAAAGCCATAGCCAAAGTAGGCGTGCTGACTTGGAGCTTGAGGACCTCAAAGAGATACGTACCATGGGAAAAATGCCAGAGGAAGAAGAAAAAGGTTTTGAGATCTCATTGAATTGTAATTCCTCTAAGAACAAAGAAAGTTCTGCCCTTGGTTTATTCCTGATAAATTTATGAGCGTCTCTTACCTTCCCTTCACTATTTCTGGGGATACATGGCGACACCCTTGTTTCTATGTATAATAGGTCTTTCACCATGGTATTAGCAGATTGCTAGCATTACAATTCTATATCATGGCTTCTTTATGATTTAGGCATAAAAAGATTGGGAAAAGGCCATTTGAGCTTACACATGGTTATATCAAACAGCCTAGTGTGGTGAACAGACAAAAAAAGAGTACAGTTATACTCCATTTGAGGATATTCATTTAAAAATCATTCCAATCTATCTACAGAAAGAAGATCATACAACACACACTTTTTAATCATAGAGAGATTAACAGTTTATTGGTTCATTAACTGAAATCTGTATTTTATCCCAGGATTTTTCAGATTTCTAAAATGAAATCAATTAAATATGGGATATGAATTTGTCCCTATATTCAGAACAGAAGGAAAGGAATTAGGGAGCACACTGACTATTTTGTGAGGAGGTTTCCACATCCATATTGGACCATAGATTTGATGATTTCTTATAAAATGTGATTAACAATACGAGAGTCAGAGAGGCTGCTGTAACGTGAGATTAATCCTCATTCTCACTTTTAGTGAGATTTTATAATTGACTATTGTTGTTTTGCTTTTCTGATGGTACAGATGAGACTTTGATCAGCTCAGATGAGCAAATCATGACAAATACCATTGCTGTGTGTGCAGTAAAACTGGTTTTTACATTGATAAAAGTACAGATTTCATTTTTATCCAATGCACAGCTGCAAGCAATAGCTCCATACTATGATGCATGGTAAAATAGTTCTTAAAAGCAAAGAGATGAGAAATATTAGGAATCTCTCCAGTTATACAAATTAAATGCCATATTCAGATTTAACATGGAACAATAGTGATATCCCTGAAAAACTGTGCATGAGCGTATTGTAAATCTATTCTTTGTTATTGAAATAACACTCATGGACAGCAATTGTATGTGAATTTGGAGGTACTGTATAGAAATAAGTTTGTAATTTTTTTACTAGATGGTACTTTAAAATGCAGCTGAAAGTGCAAAAAGACATCCTTTGGTGGTACAAACTTGATTTTCTGTCACTTGGTACAGGTTGAGTTCCTGAAAGAAAACCTATTATGTACAAAAGAATAGGTCTGCTCAGCTGTGGATAGCTTTAAGTACACATACTAACATTTTTTTTAGTCATTTATTCTTTAGAATTGGGTTTTTTTTTGGTTGCTGAGCTCTTTGTCTGTTGCTCTGGTCCTAGTTTTTCACATGCCGAAAATCCTTTGTGCCATGATTTTAAAAGACATTTGCAGAATTAAACACCTGTTCTATGAAACAAACAGAGAAAAGAGCACTAATCACCACCTTACTTCTTTACAACTCCTGCCTAATGATTGTAGAAAGAAAGATTTTGAAGACTTTTCCTTTTTGACTTTCCCTAGTTATTAAACCATCGAATACATCTTTGTTTCTCTTTTTTTTTGAGATTTATCATAAGCTTTGGGCACAGTCTTTTCCTATTTCTAGCATTTTCCTTTTCATCGTTATTCCTAGTTTTCATTTTGATTTTCATTCAAATTTAAATGCCATTCTTTCTTTCCATGCACCCAACAGTACTTTGATCAGTAGTTACTGCGTCATCTTAAAACATCTCCGTTTCTTTTTTCTGCTACTTTTTCAACACAGAAAGTAAAATTCTGTTTGTTTTTTTTCCTACGAGTTCAGAGGCTACACTGAATAAACTGCTTTGACTTTCAAATGCCACACATTTTCTTGTTTTCTTTCCTTGCGTATTCATTTGCTTGGAACAGGTTTGAGAGAAGTACATTCTGCTAAGGACCAAAGGCAGGAGTAACTATGACTCTCTTAAGACGGGATCATAGTTACTAGCTAGGCTGAGCCGCAGATGTCACACCTCCACGTGGTCCCACTGGATGCCCTCCTGGGTAACCAAGTTGACCTCTGCCCCAGCGGGAGTTATGGTTACTTCCTCCCTATCGAACGGCCTCACCAACCGATCGATAGTAATTAAATACAGTGAAACAAAATCCCGGCATCGACCGTGTTCGTTGCCTAGAGCCTCTGCCCACAAGTGGTTAGTTGGGCGCAACCAAATTCTGCTGGAGGATGGTGGTATTTGGTATGACTATATCCTCAAACTGATTGTGACAAAAAGGGCTGACCATGTGGGTCGTCTATGTATCGGTAGCCAAACGAGACCTTGTGGCCATTGGTGCCACTGTGGCCATTGGTGCCACTGACTGTTGGTGAAAGAGGGAACGGAATGGAGTTGAGTGGGCTGGAGTTTGCGAACTCGGGATTGTACGGTTTGATTGTTTGACTCTTTCGCTGCTGTCCCCAATGTTGTACCCCCCCGCAAATACCAATAAAAGAGAAAAACGAAGTGATGATACAGTGGGAAACACTCCCACCGCACTACACCTCCGGTCTCCGTGGTACGTAGGGGGACTATATTGGGCACTCGAGATCATGACGCGTTGCATACCAAATTGAGACAAATTTACCGGACTTGACACCAGGTGGACGGGCCACCTTTACTTAACTCGGAAAAGGAACATGTATCTTATATATGTTCGATAACTAGCACTCCTAAACTGTGCAGATAAGGCACTAACCTACTGTTTCTACCAACTATCACGTGTATTTCTCATTCATTTCTAGTATATGCACTTGTTAACAAGTATCAGTTTCCAAATGTACCAATATCTGAAGCAATTTACATTGTTTTCTCAGGAGTACAAACATATAATTCATTGTCCTGTATTGAAGTCTATAGTAAATTTTTCTCCATTTTTACCCGATATTTTAGCATGAGGTAAAATACTTACAACCTAAAAATGGAGAAAGCTATTGAGCAATTATCATTAATTGTGGTTTTTGTTCAGCGAGTCATCGAATCTGAAGCAAGGATACACAGCTTGAACAACTAATAAGCTCCTCCATAAAAATGGACACATTATTGTGTTGAAGGTTTATTTTAAATAACATTGTTTTCTTTCTCTGTTCATGAAAAACACAAATCTTCTTAATTCAGCAAAGTTCATTGTTTATTAAATTGAAAAACAGAAAAAACACCTTTGTTTCAGAGCAATTTTTTCTATAGTAAGATAGCTGTGACTTCATATATGACTGCAAATATTTTCCATTTAAAAAAATGCATCAAACAGACTCTGATGTAGGAGACAAAAGACTTTGATCTTTGAAGTGGAGAATAACAATACAACTCTGACATTCAATAAAAAAATTCTTGATTTGGAGAGTGAACAAATCGAATCTATTATAAACAGCTTACTAAGTAAAGAGAAGAAATGAGTTTTCCGAAAATCAGTTTTGAATTGAAAATAATGGCACAGGTATAAACTCACTGTATTTTCCATTGCTCGAATATTAAAAAAACTACCATTACATTAAGTGACACCCATTTCTCTTTTAGGTAGCATACATACTAGATGCTGAGTTAATTAATATTTACTTGCTGCATTATATATGATTTTGTGCTTGTTATGGACACTGCCAGTAAAGAAAGGATACAAAAGACAATGGTTCTGTGTATAAATAGCATATTTACAATATGCTCAATCTGAGAATGTCAAATAACATATTGATAAGCACACAGGTTCTGAGCATATTATTAAAATGTATACCTTATAATTAATTTTAATGGATATGCCATTTTCAGTGTTTAGAGAGTGACGTTACAAAGAGTAAGATAAAGTATGTGAGAAATGTATAATTTCTATAAATTTTGTTCCCAGGACTGTGTTTCGGAAAAGGCATAGTGGAAAATAAAGATGAAGAGATCTTAACCGTGATGAATTATTCATATTGTACCAACAGGACAATATTTATTCTCAGTAATGCACTTGCACCTCTGGAAGGCTGAAATGCATCAAAGCTTGTTTGTTTTTGATTTACAATCACAAAAAATAAGAAATATTCTGTCGTCATAGTTTTGGAAATGGTCAAAATTTCTTCCTGGAAGACAAAGGGGATATTTGCGGTAAGGGTTTCCACAAAAAAAATGAGATTTATGACAAACCAAAATACTAATCATGACCTCCTTCTGTCTGGAGCTATTAAGTTCCTCTGTTCTGAATACAAGTATATAGCGTATTCTACTTCTCTGAGTAAGAAAAAGTCTGTATTTGTTTGTGTTTTTTTTTAAATTCTGTGTAGACTAAACATAAATGTATGTTTTACCACTGGAATTTCTGTAAAATCTGGCATAATATTACGAGACCAGGCCTGCTAAAGTTAGCACAGGTATACATACTACAGCTACTTATCACCAACAAGAAAGCCAAACTTCTTCAGAATATTTTATAGGTAAGTAGATTTTTGAAGCTATTTAACACCTGTGAACCTCCAATGTAACCAGCAGCAGATGTGGATTAAGAGCCACAATTATGATAAAGAAATAACTCTGCCTTTTGGTTTTTTTGAGCTGCTTTAATGACTTCCAAGGTCGCTGCTCTCTGTGGCTGCCTCCCTCAGCTGGTGATAGAATGGTTTATGGAGGATGGCCTTTGGAGGAGCCAACTGCTGCTTGCACCGACAACAGGTAGAGTTTGCTCTCTCAGCAGAGGAGCAGGCCGATTACAGAAATTTGCAGTCCATACAGTCTGCTCACCATCTCCTGTCATGAAATCGGCCTCCTTGACTGTCACCTGTGCTGCCCTTGTGAGATGTCACATCTCAGTTTGAGTAAGCAATTTACTTACAGCTCTAAAGAGAGGTGTCTGAGCACCAAGATTAGGGGCTTGTGGCTGATTTCTCCCTCCCACCCCATCAAGATGTACCTTGTAGTAAATTGAATGTGTACAGTCTTGACACCCTAGAAGAGTGAAAGTTGCTAGCAAAAACGTTGCAGAGAAATGTCTTTCATATAGGTGAATTACTTGGCATGATTGACATAGCAAGGAGGACTGAATGATTGCTGTCTATAAATACAAACAAGGTTACTCAATGAGAAACAGAAAGTACTAAATAAAAATACTATAAAATGATGAATAGTTATAACCTGGTCATGAGTAAAAATAACTAAATCAGGAGGCCCTTAATGTCTTGCTAAAACTTCCTAGTAAGTAAAAGCTGTCTTTCAGTGGAAATACAGGAAACAAAAGTCAAATAGTAAGAGGGTTCTGAGATGGGGATCAATAATTTTATGAACGCAATTTTGTAACGTGGGTGTCTGTTATGACAGAATAACTCAAGAAATCCATTTCTGTTTAACGAAGCCCATATTAGCTCTATAAATTATAGCTTGCTTTAAATAAAGAACAAATTAGTAACACTGGAGAACACTAATCAGTAATAAGGGAGTTTATTAGCTTAAGTATTGTGACTTTATGTGGGGTTACTATGACTAAAAATCAGATTTTTTTCAAGGCCAATTTTGGAAAGAAATTCACAGTCATTTAGCAATATCTGAACAAGGTATTGGTTTCAAAATACCTGCTTCTCAACCAGTGTTCTGACTTTCTTTGATTTCAGCTGAGACTAATGAGCTCTGTTACTGTTATTGTGAACTATTAAAAATAAGGTCTTGAATAGTCATCATATGCATGAAAGTTGTGAATTGTTTGAGGACAGTTGAAATGCTTTGCTACAGTGCTTATACATGCTTCAGTTTCTCTGCTCTCCATGCTGTAAGTCTGAACGAGTTAACCTCCACCCTGGATTTAGCACTGAAGAAACTATTTTCCAAGGCAGTGTAAAGTCTTGGAACTGGAAATAAGGAGTTAGCTTTGGAAGGGAGCTTGGTACATGGAAGCAGTGAAAGTCCCAGAGGGGAAGTGCGGGCTTTAGTTCCCTGTAGATGCAGCAAAGTGTTTTTGACAATACAGTCCCACAGAACTGAAAACCGTTTAGCTGAGGTCTTCTGTGGGACTTCCCATGGCCCTGACCATCTCCACTTTGCAGCATGTGTTAGCAACAGCGCTTGTGTGACTGCATGGTGAGCCAGCTTGGGAAAGCGATGGGGAGTGGAGAGTGCCTGTGTTGGTGGGGGAAGATGGCACTTTTCATCTAGAAAGAGCTCTCTGAGCTGTCAGCTGATGAAGTCACAGTGGCTTTTGTGGTGACAGAAAGGTAGTGATGGGAATGCATAGTTGAGGCTCCTGTGGATAGACCAATATCTATCTAAATTGCTACAGAAAAAACAATGAGAAAATGTTGCAGCAGTAGAAGTGATAGTTCCTGCCCCTCTTGCTGGCACAAATGGAACAGGATGGAGTTTGCTGCACAGTAACTGACAAGTACTGGGTCCCTCATTACAGTTTACTTTTGGTCACATACACTTCTATTCAAAGTCCTCCTGAGGAACTAAGAACATTTCAGCTTATACTGGGACTACTGGATTAAAACTGTACTGTTGAATTTTGTTGAATGCAAAACCTTACAATGAAAGGGTCTGAGCATTTTATGAGTCTGCACCTGAGGTTTATTTAAAAAGGCATCTGTGAAAAGCTTCTTAAAGCAACCCAGGAAAAAATTTCAAGATGCGTGGTGGCTCATTCTTTATGAAGTTTATAAACTAGGCCTCCAGCTCAGCAACACACACTCTCAAGACTTCAAGCACATAAATAGGCCTTTCTTCAAGGCGTGTGGGCAAGAGTTTGCAGCATCAGAATGTATCAAACACTAAGTAATAATAACTAGAAAACAATGAAATTGAAATTAGTATGGTGAAGGAAGGAGATTAAATTGATGTGCATTTACTCATGGGAAATCTGGCATGCAAAACCTTTGTTGTATTGTTTGGTATTTTTTGTTCTGATCATCTTCTGAATTGACAAGACCAAAGGAACCTGTTAAAAAGCTTTAGTGAAACTTGACTGGTATGTGGATTGTAAGTTGTCAGTAGGATGTAAGCAGCAAAACCATTGCCCTGTTGGCATCAAAATGAGGAAACGGAATGTAAAGTTTGATAACTCTTGGAATTGTTGTAGTTTTCATAACTAAAAATAAATCAGTGCTGACACCACCAAGAATTCTGAATTCCTACTTTAAAAAATATCTCATCATTCTCCTTCATCTTTATTAAGCCCTTATTTCAGGAAAATTGCGCTATAGCTTGATATCTTCATAGCCATTTCAACATTAATGCAGAAGATCTTTTCAAATATGTATAGTATGGAGAAATCGTATGCATTGACCATGTAATAGGAGAGCAAGTGAGATAATTTTTAAGGTGTTTAGGAGTCATAAATTTAAAAAAGTCTCAGAAAAGAAGGGAAGGAACAGCCACATCAAAATTCAGTTAGAGTAAGTTTTCTCTCAGAATTTGAATGAAACAGAATTGGTAGATTTTATTTTGTTTTGTTTTGTTTTTTATCCAGACAATACCCAAGACAACGTTGAACATGAGCACTAATTTAGTGTTGTACTCATAAGAGGGTTCTTAACAGACTAGAAGGATACTGAAAATTTTGTCAAGAATCCATAAATTGACTTAAGAGCAGGGACTGGAAATACTTTAACATATGGCTTCACACACACACAAAATTATCTTGAAATGATACAAGCATCCATTATGTGAGCTTTTCTCTTATGATAGCACAAAGGTCAGAATATTAAACAGAGAATGCTTAGATGCACTGTCTTGCCGATTAAATTAGCTTAAGAAGAATGGCAGACATAACAATACAATTGCAAGAAAGCAATCGATGTGCCCAAACCCATAGACAAACCTGTAAAAAAAAAAAAGTGAATCAATTTTACAAAAAAAAGTGATCAGAAAGAAAGATGGAGATGGATGTATGCAGTGATAACATATATTATCAAGAAATAAGCATTGTTTCTTTGGATATCAGTGCCAAAATTAAAAGTCATGTGGACTCATTTCCTAAGGATATATCAAAAGAATGAAATGAAGAAAACAATGCTGTAACTTCTGCAACTGAATGAGGATGAAGGAAACAATGTAAATGTTATATACAAAATACAAAACAGCTTCTCTAAAGGAGGATGTAAATAAAAACACGCCCCCCCCCCAATTCTGAAGCATGTAAGTTCAACTCTGGCCTACTGTTACATGTATGTGCTGAAACTTTCTGACCTTAGTGATCAGAGGATTCTCAGATCTAATGTCTTGAAAGTTTTAACATCAGGAAAACACTTATGCGGTTCATGAAAAGAGTATGCGCTAGGTAAGAATCGTTTGTCACATGGACAAAAGACAACCAAAAAAAAGTGCTCTGAAATACATTGTTCTTAGGTAGGAGATGTTTTAAAACTAAAAACAGGATGTAGAAACCCAAGAACTAATGATATTTTTTCCTGGGAAAAACAGCTTCTGTTTGAAAAAATCACTCTTACTAGAGGAAATTATTCTCTATTTAGTACAAGTTAGCAGGGATGGAATAAGCTTTGTGTTCTCCCACAATCTCACTTTTGCAACATAGCATTCTCACAGTAGCATTGCTTTCAATTGCTATTGGTATTTTTGAGGCTGCTGTCATCTCACTGATCCTGTTGTATTTCTGTGCACCTAGGAACTTGTGTACCCAGTGGAAACGAGTGTCAAACTGCTTTTGACTAAGCATTCTAGAAAACATTAATGTTAAATCCCAACTCTACTTACATTTTATTGTGTGGTTTGTTGTATCTGTGCTGATGAATTTTGGTTTACTAGATAAGTTATTAGTGAGAATGGGAATACCACTTTTCCTTCACTTGGATTCTTGGAGTATCTCAACCAGTTTCAGAAATTTTTGCCTAATGAGGTGTCCTGGCTTCAGCTGGGATAGGGTTAATTGTCACAAGAAGCTGGCTGGGCTGACCCAAACCAGCCAATCAAATGGGATATTCTGTACCATGTGGTGTCATGCTGAGTACTTAAGTACTGAGCTAGCTCAGTATTTAAGTGGGGAGTTGTTTGGGGATTTTTGCTGCTTGGGCAAGTTGAGCATTGGGTGGTGAGAACATTGCAAGTTGTATATTCTTATAATCAGTATTATTGATTGCTACTGTCTTTTCCCTTTGCCATTCTGTTAAACTGTTCTCATCCCGCCCCATGAGTTTTGCCTTTTCCTTCTCATTCTCCTCCTCATCCCACCAGGGAGGGGGAAGGAGCAAGAGAGCAACTGTGTGGTTCTTTGCTGCCACTTGAGGCCAAAGCACAACATGAGATGAAGCAAAAATAAGGAGTTCCTGAAACATGAGGTTTCAAGGAAAGCTGTGTAGATAGGTAGTTTCCTGAGATTCTAAATCAAGTGTTGCGGTTTGGCTTTCTAAACTTATTTAAAGAATAACTAGCAATCATAGCAAACCACAGTATGCAAATAAGCTTTTTAATTTGAAATCCTAAAGTATATGTTCTTCTAGTAGTTGAAACAATATCAAAGTATTCCTTTGGCAAATCTGCAAAACATTTTCAGTTGTGTGAAATTTTATATTTATATTTTTGTCAGGTTCCTGATTGTTTCTCTGTCTGTTTTCTGTGGATTTCAGTGAAAAATGAATAAAACTGAAAATCTTTGAAATATTATTTTTCCGCAGTTGACATTTGGAGAACTTCAAACAGTAGTGTGATGATCTGATAGGTTCCACAATACTATTGTCATACATAACTTAACAGACCCCTCATCTTACCCTTGTTACCTGTAGAAATTAATCTTGTGGGGAAACATCCAACACTCCATTTGAATGCCGAACATAAAATGGGAGGCAGCTGTTCTAGGAAAAGAGAAATACATGAAACTTGGTGTCTTCAGAGGACACAGTATTTAGGGAATACCTGAGGATTTATCAAGCTAGAGTTTCGAAAAATACTCAGTAAATATTTTACATGATGGGGCCTCTATATATTTTATAATTTTTTTAAAAAACAAGGTGATTTATTTATGTACTTAAGACATGGTCACAATTAAATCATAAAATTTAAATTTTATGTTGTAATACAGTTTAGGATAAATTTTATTATCCTACTATGGACTCTTTAGGCATAGCAAACACTACCTATAAAGCCCCGATGGGCACCTTCATAGCCTTTAGTGGCTGCTGAAGTTTGGGGAGGGAAGGGTCAGAGGACTGATGTTGAACCACCCAGTAGCAACAGTGATAGGAGAAGAAGGAAGGGAAGCGAAAGAAAATAACTCTGCAAAATTTCTGTCACATATGAAAACTTCATCAAGACTGGTCATACCAGCGTGGAGAGTAATACTGCAGTACTGGAGCAGGAGTTCTGTGAAATGGCCCTATATCACCTTGGAGATATATATTTAGACTGTGCAGCTATGTCTAGTTTTCTCCCAATCTAATTCTCTTAAAAGCAAAAAAGCTCAAATAAACAAGCGCTGTCATTGATCTCGCTTAAGAATATTCATAATATAACAGTAGCTGTCGTCCTTAGAAATGACAGGCTCTTGAAAGAGATTTGACATTTTAAGTAGTAGATGAAATTAGTCGTTGCTATAAGGGATTCAGTGTGCCTGTAACTTCAAAGTGGTGTGCCTACTTAGGCTGGTGTTTGCGTTTGGTATAGTATAATCTGCAGATTACTGGAGGCAATATTTCTTTCAGTTGTGTTTTGTCTCTCTTCTTTGGTAGTTGCTGTAACTTTTCATAAACACTTAGACAGAATGATCTGAATGTTACCATGGTTTCTGGAACTATTACATTTTTTAAAAAGAATTGTTTCCCTCTTTAAACATTTTCAATTTCTGCTGTTTGCTGGATCCCCTGTACATTTGAAAGGGCACCATTGAGCATCTGTTTTTTTTCCATAAATTAAAATTTCTTATGCAAATAAATTAACAATGTTCCTTCACGTTGCCTGAAAAAAGTGCAATGTGAGAAACAAAATATAAAACATGTCCTATCTGAATGTTTTTCAGTGTTTAAACCCGTAAGTATATTTTGATAAATACTTGACTAAAATGGGATGAGTGAGTACTGCTGTTATTTTGGAAACATGTAACATTCTGAAAAGCAATAAAGTGAGCTTGTATTTACCTAGAGAAGAAATTCCCATTCTTCTTTCCATTTGCTTATTTTGAATAAGAAAATGGTCTTCAGTAGGGGAACTTTGATGAAATAAACTAGTGTCATTTTATTTGACACTTTTCTTATTTTTTTCTATCTGAAATGAAGAAAATAGAAAAGAAAATTATGATGCTCTCTCACATTGTGTGAAACTCCTCTGCCACTGTAAAATCACAACAGAAGAATGTTACTTCAATAATCTGTGTTATTTAAAGAAGCTCGTTAACACCTTTGTAAATTGTGACATTGTCAGTGTTGTAACTTTGCATCCAGAAGAGCTATCATAGGAAAAAAAGCATATCCCTTGTGCAATTAAGAATTGAAATGTTCTCTGTGTAGTTTGAACTGAATCCTACATTATACAACTTACATTTTCAATTTGAAATAAGGATTTAGCAGTAGTAGGAATTTATACTGCTTATAAAGGACTTATTGTCTGAATAAACTAAAAGTTACAAGGTTTTTGAAGGCAAATAGTGAAAGTTCATGTGGGCAGCCCTGTGGGAAGAAGAGTCAGTGGTCTCTGAGTGAGTGTTACGCTTAAACAAAGTACTTTTTTGTTGCTCGGTTACCTGCCTACAATCCACACTATCACTGTACCTAGTCTACTATCAAATTGAATAAACAGGAGTTTTTCATTTCAGAATTACAATATTTATTTCAAAGTATACTTACTGTTTTTTTCACACTATCATGAATTGAAAACAAAGAAATTATACACAAAATTCGAATAATATCCGACCGTAATTCTTAGGATTTTACTTCTATGCGTTATTGTTTATGCTGACAGAGTATTATCAAATAGTTTATTTTTACTGAAACACTTTTTTCCAGGATTAAAAAAGGAGATAAGGTCTGAGTCCCGTAGTAATTCTATACACTGTATACAGTTGGAATTGAATTTTGTCTTGCAGCTTGAGAGATCTCTGTCAAGAAACATTTGATTAACCAGTTATTGCACATATATGAACAAAACTTTGTCTCATACTATCTTACTGCACAGATTAAATCACAAAGGATGACCATTAACCAGTTGAAAAAGATAGCAGTTTAAATACTATACTTCTGTTCTTTGCAGCAGAGTTTATCTGAAAAGCCGTGTAGGGTAAGCTGTTTGCATCTTTTTTCCTCCCATTCCTAAATTCCTTTTAGCCTGGTAGGATTTCTCTAGTAAATTTTTGTTAGGTAATTCTTAAGGCAGAGATTGTGTGTTTGTACTCAGTGTAACAGAATTCTGCTCTTAATGGAGTCAAGTTATCGGTTTTTGTTAAGATGGGAAGATAACAATGTAGTTTTAATATTTTACTTCACAAATACAATGAGAATTCACATCATCTGTTAATAAATAGTCACAAGTGCAAGAAACTGAAAGGATGCACCATAAAATGAGCTGCTTTACACTTTTACCTCTTGAAGACCTCAGTATCTACTCCTTACTGGATGTTCTCAGAGCAGACTGTGCCAAGTGGACCTTTGGCTCAGCTGAGTACAGTGTTCTGCAATAAGTTTTGTAAGATGCTTTTAGGGTACTTTTGCAGTGTTTGTCTGTATTGTTACTGTTCATAGCAGCAATTTTAAGTTCATGTACCGAAAAAGGGAATGAAATGAGGACTGAACTGCAAAGAGAAATCTTAAACAAAGCAGAAGTGTAATTAGACTTATGCTGTTCATGGTATTATAAGTTATACTGATAAAATCTGTGGTTTTTTTCAGCTCAGGCAAATAAAAACTGCCTTTGTGAACATATCAAGTAAGAAGTGGCAATCCATGGAACTTAGATTGCAGTCCTTACTAATTTTAGAATATCTGGATTAGTTACGTCCATGACTAATAAAAGGGAGAAGGAGGAGGGGTGCCCTCTCTCAGCACAGTATGGAAATCTGTTCCTTGGCCCTTACATCTGAGTCAGTCAAGACCAACTAACTAATCTGGAATGTACTGCATAGTTCTTGATTAGATGATTTCAAACTTCATATTCATTTTCCAATATGTGCATTGTTGTTTCTACCTCTTCTATTGGTTACTTTATATTTACTTAACACCGTTTCAAATGAAGGTGAGCAGTGTGCCTCAAAAATGAAAACCCAGCATATAAAATGTACAAAGTCAGAAAAGAGGTAGATAAAAACTTGCATTTTGTTACATATTACCAAAAAGGGGTAAATCCTCTTGTCACCATGGCCCAAGGCAAAAAACTTGAAATAAGGATGAGTGATGGAACGGTTGAACTTCATCGATGAAGTGCTCTTACGTTTGATTCTCTCAATAAAAGAATTACACTAGTCTATTATAGGAGCCACATAAATGTCAGTTTATCCAGTCAGAATATATCTTTGCAAGTAACTGGAGAAAGAGAGTATTTTTTGGGTGAAATACAAGTTTTGAATGTTTTTAAACTATATATGTAAATGACCCCAGTACAACCCTCTGCATCATCATCATCCTTCAGATAATGCATTCTTTGAAACATTGCTTTGTTTAAAGTTTTTTTTAAAAACATTGGTAAAAGAGTTGAGCACAAACATATTAATGTAATATGTAAAATTAATGTTATATTTTGTCACAGGTACCATTTAAAAATATTTCTTTGTTGACAGGACATATATTATAGTTACCAAATAAAGAAGTCCCTCACCACATTTTTTCCTGGGTTAAAATGTTTTATATTCTGCCATCTGAACTCAGACATGTTCTCAGAAATCTTCAAATGGCATGAGTATGTCTTGAGCATGTCAGGTAGCTAGGGGAAAGTAGGAATGAGTTAAGAAATGTTCTTTTCAGCAGTTTTTTGTCGGTTACTTTGAGATGCTGGGAGGATGGATGAAATAATTTAGAATGTTTGTCACTTCCTACCAAAGATACTGTCATCACCCAGCTGTGAGTTTCAGACATTTTCCTTGTAACATCATGCGCTGTTTGAAGGCAAGATGTTGCACAGTATTGCTACACTCACAATCTTGTTTATGGGCAGAAGAAAGCACACCTTATGTATAAATTTAGGTATGTATATAAAGTCTAAGTGAAAATTTTTACATGCACACTTAGTACACTCTTCTTGGAATTTGCCCCTTTTCTTGGGTGTTGTGCTCGCACCTCTGCTCTTAGTCCTGTTACAAAAAATGCCAGTCAACAGAAAAATTACTGTCACAACAAACTTTGTAAGATAACACGGCATGCAATTCAAGAAAACTGAGACAGGGTAGATCTGAGAAGCCTGAGCCCTGAGGCCTTGCAAATTCACTACGTAGCTTATAGCTAGTTACTAGCAATCGCAATACTGCATTACAGGACAACATGGTTATGGTACAAATACAAGACCTCCACATGGACTCTGGTTTCATTTATTTTGTAATGCAGTGTAGATACAGCCAGTTGTTATTATGTTTTGGTAACACTAATTCTTACAGCATCTCTGTTACATGTCAAGTGATGGCTGGTAGCAGGTATGTCATGATGATGGGTGAACTTTGACCATTTTGGTGGAATAGCTGTATTGTTTACCACAGATGTGAAGATACAGCATAAACCAGCTAGGTGGCATTTAGTATTGCAAGGCTTACAGGTCTTTACTGATCAGGTTTCAACAATTATTTTTGTGTGGCATAAGCTTGTTTCATCTCTTACACAGACACATTTTGAAATGCAGGTTCCTGAACCGTATCATTAGGATGATGATTCTGGTCATATTTTTAAGATACTTTATCATCTCACTATGGGATCTTTAGAAGTAGACAGCCAGTAGATGTTAGAAGGAACTCTAACTTTTTTTTTTTTTTTTTTGTCACAGCAATAGATTTTTATCATCTTTTGATACATATTTTTTAAGATATATATCTCGTGGTGTAAGTATAGAGGCTCTTGCTGCCTCTATGCCTACATCTTGAAGTCTGTTTAAACACATACTCAAGCTATGGATTTTTACTTGATATAAAAGTCAGTGGGGCTTTTGTGCGTATGTGAAGATGAAAATCTTAGGTTCTATAGAAATATCAGTATGAAAAGACCACCAACCCAATGAATGTAATAAATATCTCGAGTAGCAATTTTTTGCTGACCACAGTGCATAGAATTTCTTAAGATCTGAGTACATTATCTAATTTCTTAAGATCTGAGTACATTATCTATGTACGGTGTCATTATGTACCCCCCCATAAATATAAATTATTTTTAAGTGTAAGTCTGGAGTTCAATTTCTTTTAAAAAGCTAATGTAAGAATCTAGTAATTAAAAATGTTTGTATTTTACAAACAAACAAGAAAACAAAAAGAGAAAAAGTCAATGTCAAGCAGGTTCGTTGTGTGTGCTTTAATGAAGGCAGGAAGAAACATAGATATGAATTAGTAAGTTGGTTAAAATATAACCAGTGCAAAGGAGAATAGCTCTTACAACTTACAGGAGACTACTTGAATAACAGTATATTTTAAAGTCCATATTTTTAAGACAAGTTGTAAATCAATACAGTGCTATACTTAGCCCCTGGGTATTAATGACACCTGTTGGAAACAATATCATGTATTTACCTTAAGAAAGCAGAGTCTGGTCTTAACAATTAGTCAAAGAAAGTAGGTAGGTCAATTTGACTGGAAGAACCGATCTATCAATAAAATGGTAATTAGCAGCTTTTAAATGACTGAACAGAGTTCTGCAGCTTAGTGTTCTGAATATTAATTTGGAATCTTAAGCTGTGCATATGTATAATATTTTCCAACAGCTGACTTTGAAACAATGAGGTCAGTGGAGATTCAGAATTTTAAATTACTCTAATTCTTGCTAGTGTGATGCAGTTGTTCATACACTAGTAATTTAAAATCATTTCAGAGATATATACCCTGAAAAAAAATTCAGTGTAAATTCTTAACTTTTCTAGTTAATAATTGATTCAAAGTTCTTAGAAATTCATCTAATAACCAAAAACTGTCTCACCAATGATTTAGGTAGTCTTAATTTTAGAAACATTTTCCAAAGATGTTAGATGTGTTATTAAACACATTTAAGAACTTTCATTAAAAGAAAGTAGAGCAAAAAATTCTGAAAATTCAGACATCAGAAAAAATACCTCTGAGGAAACCAGAGGAACAAGTTAAATGATCACTAACATGACTGTGCTTCTATTAAAGTCAAGAGTGATTTAACAACGCATTTGGAAATTGTGTACATGCAAACTCAGAAAACTTAAAATTCAGCAGATGATTAGTGTAGAAGCTCTTTTGCAGTCATAGCTCCCACTGAAAAACACCCTATACAGAAATGATTATTGTTAATTTTTTTTTTTTTCCTAGGACTTATAAATCTGAGGACCATCTTAAAAAAAAAAAAGCACAAAATTAAAACAAAACCAAAAATACCTGTGTAGGGGATATAACAATACAAGAACAACTGTCTCCTACAGCATCTGATCTGGATAAGGTGCTCATATGATGAGTATGTAGTTGTGATAATTGCTGAAAAAGCAGTCCCTGAATCAGAGGTGTCCAGAGAACAGTTCATTTTCACTGCACTTTTCAAGGTTCTTGTTCTTCTTCTGTGTTGGAATGAAAACAAACCTTTCCAATATTTCCATATTCAATATAGTTTGAGTATTTTTGTGTTTTTTCCACCTCAGTGGATTATCTATGGAGAAACTCCTCTAGTTTCCAATTTGCTTTTTTAAATATATGTATTTGTTTTACATGTATATAATTCATATATGTGCCATCTGATATGATGTGGGGATGTAAAGGAAAGGATGTCTGTAATATCTTATTTCTACACTGAAGTGAGCAGACAGAGGAGAGCGTTTATATGAAGAACTTTTTTGTAAAAAACATTCTTTGCTTTCTGTCATAGGGGTACCTCTGACATGCATCCTCATCCATCTCAAATCAGCCTTCACTCAAAAAAAGAGAATGTAGTTTTCTGTGAGAAAAATGGCACCTGCATCAGACTGATTGTATGTTCATGCTTGTTTAATTACTTATTTCATATTTATGAGAAAAAAGTAGATAGTTATTGTTTAGCAGAAGTACATTTTTTTCCCCTAAGAATTCAATATAGTTCTGATTAACCCAATATTCTGAGGAACTTGACATTCTAAGGGTCTTTTGTGTTTGAAGACATGGAGGGTGGTGGATTGTTTAAAGGAAAAAAAACACTAGATCAAACAGTAACACATTAATCAGGATTGACACTTGCAGAATGTGTTCCTAAGAGATACATTTGATTTTGCTGAAAGTGAGATCTTATTGTTTGCATCACTGTCATCACAGAGACAATGCAACTAATTCTTCTATAATGAAGCAGAGGTATAAAATAATTATTAATGAGGAATAGCATTAAGATACAATACTTCTTTAGGGCTTTCTTCAAAGAGACTAAATGAGAAAGATTTACATTACATTCATAGAGAGCAGGGATTTGAAACAATGTCATAAAGTAAAAATTTTTTTTTCTTCTATCTGATGAATGTGTGTCAAATAGAACAATTAAGAGGCATAATTATGCCAAATAGGTTTTGGATACCAACAGTGCAAAGTGAGTAAGAGGAAATCTGGTTTTAGGAATGACAAACTTGAACGGCTAAAAGATAAGGCAATTCTTTATGGGAACACTATATATTATTAGTTACACTCAGGCTATGGTTGATCAGATAGCCTGGGTAAAGAAGACAGCGAAACTTACTCTGTTTGTAGATGGGTCCAGAAAAGAAATTAACTCTGTGAACCCAAAAGTCCATTTTCCCCACTATGTCCTATTTTCAGTGAAGAAATACAGAAGAGAACAGAGGAGTGTTACTCCTTTTTCAGACGCTGAGTTTGGTGGGTTAGTGAATATGTAGGAAGGCACAAGGGAAGAATAAATGATGCTGCTACCCTGTTTCTGTTCTTACTCTTACAAATCATTCAATAAATACAAAGTAGTCCCCTGAACCAGCACTAAAAAGGTGATAAAAAGTAGCAAAAGAGGGGAACGGTGGGGGGAAATTTGTTGTGTGTTGGCTTTTTTTTTTTAAACACGCTATGATTTTCCATTCCTTTTTGAGTTAAGAAAAAGTCTTTTTCTGAGACTCCAACTTTTTGTTTCACTTCATGAATAGTTTATTGTGATTGTTTTGCCCTTCCTGTGTGGGAAGTGCCACTATGCACTACTTCATGAATGGATGAAAGTAATCCAAAAATGGAAGCTTCAAAGAACAGTGAAATGAAGAAAAGGAAAAGCAAGAATTATTTTCCCTAATTTTTAATTATCCCAAGAGTTTATTTTTCTAATCTTTAAGATACCTCCTTATTAAAAAAAAAAGGGTCCATTTAACTGCTATAAAATCGTCTTTCAAGTATGTTGCATCCAGTAAGATACAAAGAGAAGTTTGAAGAAGCAGACCTGATCTCTAAATCAAGCATAGAAAAAAATTCGTGTAGTCTTCCGGTGTTTGTGAGCCTCTTTCTCTGACAGCTGGTCTGCTATGAAACTCATTCGAAAAACAAAGTGCATGGAAAAGGACAGTGAATTGCCCAGAACAGCTGTCAAAAGAAAAGTCTAGCAATATGTATGAAGCAGGATATATTCCAGAGATACTCCTTTTTATGACTAGGGAAACAAAGAAAAAAAAAAGCAAATAATACGTCTGCATATTCTTTTTTTTTCGCTCTTCAAAACATGACACGTGTAAGTCAGAACTAGCCTGCTTTTTCTTACTCCCCATTTTCTTACATACAGGTATTGTGTAAAGGCTTGAACTTCAAGAATGCTACAAATTTTAGACAAATATGTTTTTTATATAGCTGTATGTCTTGCCTAAGCAAAGATTTTGGAAGCTTGCCTAGAAAGCATAACTATTGAGTCATGTTTGATGGTCAGCTCTGAATTTACCATGCACCTTTCCCACTTCCTTACTGCTGTAGTTAGTTCTGTAAACAGACTAAGATGTGATGGAAGTCACTCTTATAGAAATAGACTGTCTGTTATCTTGCATACTGATTTGGAAATTCTTAGATGTCCTGGTTATAGATATTACTGTTGAAATACTGTTTTGAGAAGGCAAAGGTCAATGTGAAACTGTAGAGAAGTCAAATTAGGTGAACAGTATATTCTGTTGAGGTGGATAAACAAGGCCATAAGACATTTTCTGGAGTATAGTACCTGCAATACAGAAAGAAAGTTCACAAATTAGAAATTATTTGGAAGGGGAAAAAAAGCCATCAGAACGATCTGAGAATCAGAAATTCTGATGTACAGATCAAAGAGGTTAATTCTTTTACTAATGCTGAACCTTGGAACTTGGAGACATGAACAAACAATGAAAGCAGGCAGAAGAGAGAACTTGGGAAAGAAAAATTTAACAAAAGATGGTCACCTTCTAGATAACTGTCCAGCCTACAAGGCAGGAGTAGGAGAAATCGGCACATTTTTTATTTTCTTGCTTTCAAAATAGGAAGGAAGTTGATGGTGGATGTATTACCCACCCATTAATTTTATGTTTTCTCATCTCCCTCCTTCCCTTTCCAGCTTTTTAACATAAATATTAAGGCTATGAAAAACAAAAACATATAAATAAAACAAAGCAGCCATGGCTGTAGGCAACTCCTACAGTTACATATTAATAATAATTCTCAATCTGATACTAGTCAGTCTTTTGATTTGAAAATGTTGAGTCATCAAAGGGATTAAAACTGTTTCCCAGTTTTAATAGAATTAAATACAGTTTTATTTCATTAAATATAAACACAAATGTTAAGAACAATCTAAATCATTAGAATTTATTTTTGTTTACTTCTAAGTAATCTGTGATATTACAAAAGTTAGTGCACATAGAAGACACCACACACTGTTTGTGTGGTAAACCAAACTCACCAGGTGGAAGTCAAAGAGAATATTTCCATTCTGTAACATTTCTACTGATTTTGTTATTTCTTTCTTGATTCAGATGTATAGTGATGATATAAATAATTTTTAATATGTTCCCACATAAAAGAATAAAAATGTGACAGTCTTATAGGAGACAAAGTGTTCTTTTTCATCCTCTTCTGGATCAGTGATAAGGTGTATAGGCAGATTCTTAAAGGAAGACATATCTTCCTTTAAGAAAGCTGGCCAAATCTTTTGCAGCTTCCGTAGATGACTATAACTATTATTAATGCATAGATAAACTCAGAAAACAATAGATCAAACATATATGTGCCCATCTGGTCCATAAACTTGAAAAGTGAAAAATGTTAAACATTCTTTTGAAAACAGTCTTCTATTCATTTATGAACACTGGTAAGTATTGATATATGCAACTTATTTTGTAAATTATGATGTCACATAATGACTGTGCCACAACACTCTGATAGTAATAGTTTCTAGGTGAGAAGAGGTGTTTCTTTACATTTTTGAATTATACATTGTCAACCTTTTACAATCAAGGGATTTCATGGACCAAGTGTTGTTTAGAGAAGTAGAACACATAAAAATTCAGTTTATGGAAAGTGACGATCCTTAATATAAGTTTAGCTGGTCTCCGTGGAAAGCTCCTGCTATTCACTCAAGAGGACATGGTGGTGTCTTCATATACCGAGTCACTACACCACGTATTTCCAGCCAATCCAACATTTTAGCTTCTTTGTCTTAGAGGTCAAGGAAGGAATTGTGGCCAGAACAAAATTTTCTTTTTCTAGAACTTTTTCATCTTTCTTCTTATGTGTCACTGCTAACAGTTGCACAAAAAGTTGTTCCTTACATCTATAATAGGGGGATTATTTTTTTGTTCTTTTTCTCCCTTGTTCAAAACACCTGGTTTTTTCTAATTACTACTTTACACACACAATCCTCCTAAGTATTTGTTGCTTGGGTTCTGTCTCTTACCACTGTTTAAGATGATGGATTCAACACACTGGATTCAGTTAAGCAATTTGGTGATACTTCTGAAAATATGAAACCAGTTGGTGATAACTTACACAAGTTCTCAGGGTGAAGGTGGCATCAGTACATTATACTACAGATTTATGTAACCTTTATCAGGTTGAAAGCATGGAATCTGTGAACTGATTCACGATGATGCACAGAGAGCTCTCAAGTAACAAATTATGAGTGAGTTCTGCTCAGCATGATGACAACTTCTCTAGCCTGATGCACTTCATGTTAACTTTGTAAATCTTGAAATAAGACTTCCCAGACTGCTGCTCTTGGACTCGTTATTCTGTATGCACCTCTTTCCTTAGGAATGTGAGAAAAGTTGGAGAAGGCGGAGGACATCTGTTCAGGAGATTATAGTGAATTTCAGACAGGAAAAGGATAGGCAAAGCAGTGAGAAGGAGGGGTTTTGATGTATGTGCCTCTTAGCTACTGTGTTTATTCTTTCTTCAAAGCACCCGTATACCTTGCTTTTCAATCAAATAGGTTAAGTCACTGCAACTTTCCCCCCCTCACTAGAAAAACGTCTAAAGTCACATTTCAACATTTAGAACTTCAAAGGTTTTGAAATATTTTAGAAAAGAAGTAGCATCCTATCCATTCAACAAATGGAAAGACTGCTGGAACAGCTGGAACACAAGGAAGAGAAGGAAGTGAATGGGAAAATAATTGTGTGTACTAATCTCTAAACTTGATAATCTTTCCAAAGAAGACCGATTCTTACTACTTAACAAATACTACCATCATACTGTGTATCACCTTACCGTCGGTAAGGTTAGCTACTCCCAGCCTTGTTTGCACACTTTATAATGTGATGCACTTTATGGTTTAACCCTGGAAGAACTTAAGTGTTCATCCAGGAAACTGCTGGTTGTTTTTAACACATCTGCGTAACTAAGCAGATTGCCATTCTGAAGTGTTGTATTTCCTTTAAAAACATTGACCTTGAAAGTGTTACTACATTGGAAATTGAATTCTTGCTTTATGCAGAGTTAATTTTTCATGCTAAAATTAATTTTGTATTTGTAAAAATAAATAAATTCTGTCAAGATAATTATGCTCTAAAAATTAAGATGGATCTCATAAAGAAAACACTTGAGATTGGAATTCAGAATAGGAAATAAGGCAATTCAATTTCTTTCCACTCACAAGTGAAGTCTTTCCACATACTAAGGAAATTACATATCTTTGAAAGCGTTGATTGAATGCTATGTCACATTCCTAGCTTTGAACAGAAATTTTTTTTTAAATCCTAAAGGTCTAGAGGGAAATACTTCCACACGCTTTATATATGCATATTCTGATGAAAGCAAGAAGAAAAGAAATGACAGGAGGCTGAGATCAGTCATAACAAAGCTACATCAGAAAAGTCTGTTAAGAAATGGAGTTTTGCTCTAGAGTTTGTGCTACCAATTGTGTCATGAAAGAGTCTTGTTATGTATCTGCTCCATAGAACTGCAGAAAATACTTCTGCTGTTTCACAGCAGGACTATTTGACAGAATTAAATGTCCACTGAAATTTTAAAGAAATCTTTCAACCCTAAAGACTGATTTATTCTCTCATTAAGCAAACCATGTTAAACCTGTACTGAAACTTTGTACTTTCTTAACATTTTACAAACATCAAACCTACTGAGAAAAAAATAATATAGCCAAATACATTCAAGAGATTATAAAGTAGGAAAATATTTAGTAAAAATAATGTCAGAAACCTACCTCTGTTCAAGGAGGATTGTAATAGTAGGTATATGTTGTCGCGTTAATTTGGCAGAAAATAAACACCCTTGCGTTCTAACTCTCTTCACCAGAGTGAGAGGCTAGGGGCGGCTAGGTTTAAATTCTGAGTGATATCCAATTTGCCACTATCAGTCAAGTCACGTTTAATATGTATATTAAACTACCATGATTCTGGATACACTAATAGCAGTCTACACCTTCAGTCCAGTCACGCTCATGAACTAGCATGGCCACATTTTGTCATGTTCAGTGAGAAACTATGACAACTGGCTACTTAAACAGCGCAGTTTTATTTGTGCAACAAGTATATAGGTTTTTTGAATTGCCGGTGATAGTGACTGTCTGCAAGAAAGCACGTGCAAATATAAAACGCATAAAAAGGTTATAAATAATAGAGCCTGGCTATAAACATTAGGGAGTAATTATTCCCGAGAAAAAGTGCTTAGTTCAAGGCTCACCCAAGGAGTCCCAAGGAGGGGAGAAGCAAGGTTCAGCCCATCGGCCAGTCCCGGTTGTTGGAGGCAGTCTGAGGTGGAGTTTCCTTTGACTTGCTCACGGTGTTATCTTCTTCCCCTCCGAAAGTCCACGGTGTTATCTTCTTCTCCGAAAATCCCCTATTTCCCTGACTATTTTTATGTCGTTTCTACCTTTAAGGTGGAGTTTGAGTGACTATAGTCATACATACCTTTTATCATGATTGGTGTAAAATTTTCTCTCTTCACTTTTAAAGGTCTAGTTTATGAAAAATCAAGAGTGCAGACTCGAAGAGGGGTGGTCGCACCTCGGAGGTGGGTAGCCTTCGGGATGGAGGTGTGTTTTGGTATTAAAATGATATTAAAATGAGCACAGTTCACGAGGGGATAGCACTTTGACAAGGTTTCGAAAACCTGTTGGCTCAGGGGACCACATGAGCTGCTTATCAGTTCTAGAGGACCCTTTCTTCCTGCTTTATCATCACAGAGCATGGCCACAGAATCTTCACTCTGCTCCATCCTCTATGGTATGTTGTAGGGAGTTGCTGTGTGAGTGGATTCTTCACATGCCTGCTGCAGCTGTGTCCCATCCTCAGAGCTCCTTTTGCTTTTCCTCAATGGGTCGACACTGCTATGTTTTCATATAAACCTTAATTTTCAGATGTAAAACCTTAATTTTACTAATAATTCCATGTATGTAGGCAGATAACACAGGGATTAAAGATGCTGTATGTATACTGTGCGTTGAAATTTGATTGCAGCGAGTTACCCCAGTACATGCCAGCAAATAGATTGAAGTATTCAATCTGTTTCACCTTCTCACATTTGCTCTCCATCCACCAAACCAGAAATAAATTGCATTGTATTTCAGGAAATACTGTGGTACAAATATTGTGGTACAAACTAATGCTGGTATGAGCCTGCAGTGTAAACATAACATATCCAGAAAGATTCAGCACTAGTTTATCCTTTCAACAAAAGCAATTTTATTTTGATGTGTGTTAATTTCTACAGAGGTGATCTTGATGCAACTGGGAGGTGAGAGATGCAGTGTGAGAATGCCAACCCTTTGGAATAACCACCTCTTAATGACAATTTCTTTACAAAAATATATTAAGTAGAATATCAAGGTAATTCTTTCTGAATTGAACAGGAATTAATGATAGCTTTATTTCATCTCTCTGGGGGATAGCTTTTTAATGAACCTTTTCTGAGAATGCGGACTCTGATTCCACCTGAAGATTATTCATCCGTATTTTAACTGCAAGAAATTTTAGGGGATGTAGCCTAGATTTTATATTCTTACTTTTACAGTTGGGGAATGCTGCTGATTCACAAAAGGAGAGTGTGAGGATATAGGGAGGAAAAAACACACAAAGGCTTAGAAAATTGTTTCTCTTGCAGACTCATAATTTAATACTGAGGGAAGAGAGACATCAGGCATAGCAGCACATGATGTAGTTGTACCAGTGTCAGGATTTTTTTTGTTTACATCATTTCTTCTGTCACTACTTCTGTATCCATGGACTCACACCTGTGTCAAAACAAGAAAAAAAATAAAATCTCAGTCCTTTCTATCAAAACCAGGTGATGAAAAAAAAAAGCTACGAAAAAGAGTAAAATAAACTAAGAGAGACAAATAAGGAGTTTTGAAGGAAAAGGGAAAAAGCTAACATCAGTATTGCACTGGTGGTAGTCACACTTGAGCTCAGCCTGGTGGAGGTAGGTACCAGACTGAAAAAATAGAAAAAAGCCTTTCGCTTTTTAAACCTCCCGCTCATTGAGAGTATCAATGCACTTTGGCTCTATGAATAATCAGTAACAAAAATGTTATAAATTCTAGATTTAATTGGTCAATGTACTTTCAGAAGTGTCAGAACAGAGTCGCATCCTTTCCCTTGTCAATACCTTCTTTGATATGATTTTGAATATATTTTGCAAAAGCAATTCAGGCGCAAATCTGGAACAGCAGCTAGAGTTATGCCATATATTAACCCTTCATTACTCTTTTGTACTTGTTGCAGATGCTCTGAGAAACAAAAGAGGTTGTCAGAATTCTTGCCAGAAATATCTTACTTGTTTGAGAAACTGGGTGATGATAACACAGGAAGCCATGGTGATTGCAGAAGAGCTCTTACAGATACAACTGGAAGATAATAGATGCTGGAGGACTGGGTGCCCTAACTGCAGTATCCCTGGGCACTTTGCCGGACTGCTGGTGGCACAGGTACAGGTGTCTGCTGCTATCAAGGCAAGAGGACATTTTCATTGTAGAGTGAGTACTGTAATGCTTAGTTTGCTGTTCTGGGATTTGTTTTATTCACTCTAGGAATTTAACAGGGAATTTAATTGAGTTACAGTGAAAGTTTTTGTAAAATCAACTTCTTCCAAAGAACTCCTTCAAAATGCTTGATATTTGCTGAATCAGATCTATTTTACTGCAAAATTACTAACAAATTTTAGTTTCCACTGTTCACCTCTGATGCAGCAAATCAGAATGGAGAAGTACTAGAAAGCATTTAGTCACAAAATTCATCTTCAGTGAAAAGTTAATGTAAATGATCAAAGAAACCTTGTTGTTCTGTTTATTTTTCACAAGTGACAACTTTTGTTTTGAGAATGGAGATGTCTGTCCTGATTTTTCTTTAGATAGCAGACAAAAAACGTTTGGTTGCTTTTCAACTAAGAGGAAAGTGTGATGAGGTCTTTTGCACTGAAAATTAGAATACGTTTGTGGTTTGTTCTTTAACACTCAAACACCAGATTTTTTTTGTTGTTTCTAATATTTGTATCCATACACAAAGAGTAGTTTGTTTGTTTGTTTTTTTGTAAATTACACTGCTAAGCTGGTGGTAAACTAGTTGCCTGAAAACAAATGTCAATTATTGCAGTTATTTGGATTATGCTTTGGATAAGGTCTTTATCCTAAGGTTTTAGAGAACCTTCAAATTCAGGGAAGTTTTCTTAAAAAGGAAGTCCATTATAAAACTCTGTCTTACTATTCTGTTTAAAATACAGATGAGCCAGGGTCAAGGTCTGACGATGAGCCAGGGTCATTTGTTTCCCATATGGTTTTGATAGTTTAAATATGAGAAAGATTTAAGTGTATTTTTGGAGCTATGCTAATTTTCTTTAAGGGAATACAAAACAGTTGATCATTAGAACACAGTTTTACTTGGCAAAAAGCCAAGTTATGTCAGCAGTATAAAATGGAGTTCTTAAAATGTTTAAAACACTATTCACTTAACTTTGAAGGTCTATAGAAAGGCCATTTATACTCAAAAAGGAAAGATAAACACATTCATTTCTATTTTCTTCTCAGAAATGTAAATGTGTATTGGTTTTGAAATTCTACTACTTTTGAATTTAGAAACCAAAAAATTGAAGTCAAGCATTTAAACTTTTATGAAGACAACAAATTAGATATCCTTCAGTAATAACTGAGCTATCGCTACTGTTCTCAGTCATTATGGCTGTCAAATAGACATCTTTCTTTGTCTGCCAAGGAACACATTTAAAATTCAGAACAACAAACTTTTTTTACCTTTATCTGTGGTTGTAAAGTGTGTAGCAACTTATGTTCAACATCTGTAATATCTGTAAAGTCGGCTAAAGAAAGTATTTAGATAGAGCTATAGTCCAGAAACTGTTCTTTAAAAAATAATTTTCTCTGATTTATGGTGTTCTCATTAACATAATCTTTTTTTATGTACTAGTACTAGCTAATCTGGCGTGTTTTCATACTGTTTGATCACAACAAGAAGAAGGAGAAGAGACAAAGCAAAAGCCTTTCTGTGCTTGATACTATTTTTGGGGTGTTTTGCTGTTTGACTGAGTGCTTCCATTAAATGTAGCACTCGAACCGTACAGGCTGGAAGTGCTTCTCCATGCCAGTCATTGGGATGTTCTGGAAAACTAAGAGAGCAGGAGAACAGGAAAAACACAAAGTCTTGTCCTGTGTAGTTGACAGTGTTTTTGATTGAATGCCATGTGTGAATGACAGTTCATAGCATGTGAAAGTTTGGGTGCTTTTTAATTTAATGAACATTTAAAGACTTATATATATGTGGCAGTATAGAGGGGTTTTTTTTCTTCTAAAAAAAGATAGTGCAGCCCCACTTTCATTCATAGGAGTGTGTCCTGATAATAAACTGGGTAGCCACAGAGTATGAGATTTTATAGAGTGATATCTACTTTGTATAGTAGATATCAATGCCAGCTGTTGACCACAATTTTAGATAAATAGTTTTGTGCCTAATTAGCATTAGTGTGCATTCATAAGAGGAACTGGCAGTACTGTGGAGTTATTTTAAAGCATGGAATGTCAACACTTTAACAAGGTCCCTGTCCACCGATGATTAAAAATATTTGAGATGAAATTGCAGCTGGTTGGAAAAGTAATTGATGGGACAGGAATTGCCTAGTTACATAAACTACTGGTATACTTGCAGCTTTTAAATCTTGCTGAAATTAATATATTTTAGACAAGGAAACATAGTTGCGTTGTTGTCCTGGGTTTGGCCAGGACAGGGTTAATTTTCACCGGACTCCAGGAAGGGGCACAGCCGGGGGGTGGGGGCTGAGCCCACCTGGCCAAACAGAGCCCGGTATTCCATACCATGTGACGTCACGCTGGGTTCCGGTGGGGGGGGCGGGGCGGCGG
>Ga0065711_1031510_pt1 | contig 29470 bp, 12 predicted proteins | sample Hoacrofraction12_FD_59098 | JGI IMG/M metagenome (GOLD analysis project Ga0065711, IMG submission 59098) | Hoatzin crop microbial communities from Cojedes, Venezuela - Epithelial fraction 12 v2 (version 2) | ecosystem: Host-associated > Birds > Digestive system > Esophagus > Crop | place... | reverse complement strand
ACTTTGAGGGCAATGGGGGGTGGGACTTTCAAAAACTGGGATACCCATTTAGCAAAGGCCACCTGGTTGGTTAACACCAGAGGGTCCACCAACCGGGCTGGTCCTGCCCAGTCAAAACCTCAGTGCCCCGTAGAAGGGGATAAAGTCCCTGTAGTGCACATGTGGAACATGTTAGGGAAGACGGTTTGGGTTAGTCCTGCCTCGGGCAAAGGCAAGCCTGTCCGCAGGATTGCTTTTGCTCAAGGACCTGGGTGTACCTGGTGGGTAATGCGAAAGGATGTGGAAGTCCGATGTGTACCTCATGGGGATTTAATTTTGGGTGAGAATAGTCCATAAATAAATAAATTGTATAAAGTTAATTGTTAAATAACCCTGTCACTGTCTGTTATCACTGTTATAACTGTTATATGTTATACCAGTAGTAGCATAGTAAGAATCATCCAGATTAAAGAAGGATGGACTTTTTTAATGAACCCTAGCAGAGCACAGCAACGATGGAATTGGACCTGGTTTTCAACAACTGGCACCCAGCAACTTCATCGAGATCGACGTCTCCAGCCTGCAGACTGTGGGCACGGGCCGCACCAGATACATCAGCCGTGAGCTCTGGATGCAGCAAGTGACCGCCCATCACCACACATCACCTCTCCTGCCACAGGACACCATTACGACAGATGGAGCCTGAAGTCATGGATTAAATGAACTCAACGGACACTTTAGAGTGATGATCCATAGACTAAGGGGATGATATCTGGAGACAGGAGAAGTGGTGGTGATCAACTGGACAATGGGGGATCTGGGCATGACATAGATGGTATGGAATAAGGGGTGGATAATGTCCTGGGTGTGGCCAGGACAGGGTTAATTGTCACCGGAATCCAGGAAGGGGCACAGCCGGGTGGGCTGACCCAACCCCAACCTGGCCAACCACAGCAGGGTATTCCATACCATGTGCCGTCATGCGGGGTTCCGGTGGGGGGGGCGGCGCGGCAGGAACTCACTCGCGGTTCGGGAGTGTGCAGCAGCGGTGCAGTCCGAGAGAGCGGGTCTGTGGTGCGGTCTGTTTCGTCGTGTTTTCTCCTTATCTCTATCGTTGTTGCTCCTGTTCCCTCTGTTTGCTGTTCTGTTAAACTGCCCTTATCCCGACCCACCAGTTTCTGCCTCTTTCTTTCTATTCTCCTCCGCACCGCGGCGGGGGGAGGGGCGGCCACGTGGCGCTTTTGTTGCCGGTGGCAGCCGGAACTAAAACACCAAGAGCAACTGCTGATCTTCACCAAAAATCATGAATTATATTTGGACGCTATCCAACAGGCAGAACTCCCAAGCTTCAGGAAGCAGAATGAATCTTGTATATGCCATTTCTTACTATGTTACAGACAGTGGGAATTCCTGACTAATTCCATCTTTCTCATGGACCTCGTTCTTCTTAGATCCAACATGATACAATCAGATAAATGAAACAGTTACAAACTTGGAAAACTGCCTGAGTGTTTGCAGAGATGGATCAGGTGCTATACTGTATCACATCAAACTGCCAGAATCTACCTGCTGATGGGTAAAAAGCAGTTATGTGAGCAGCACAACCAGAAAGGCCTGCTCTCCTGCAGGTATTCAGTTCATACCAGATCTTTTGGTTTCTAAAAGGAGCAAGCTGACATCCGAATTTTCTGTAGTTGAGTCATGTGAAGCACCTCTCATATACAGATTCTCTGGTACCTAGAAAAGGCTGAGCTTCCACTACAGTATTTCCCTTAAATGGAGCACTAACCTGTTTTTTTTCCCCTAACCAAGAGTCTGTTTTCAACAAACTTTTAGAAATTCAGTATTTGTGACACCACTACCTCTCTGTCCTCTCTGTGCAACTAGCCAACATGTCTATAACTTAGAGGCACACAGAAAGCTGTGTTCCTGAATCACAGGAAAGCATTTCAGAGATGTCACAGAAGTCCTGCACCAAGTACTGATCCCGGACCAAGTACTAGAACTACAGTAACGGATTAATAGATTGCATATGACAGGAACAAGATGGCAGGCAGGGAAATTTTGAAACCCACAGAATTATACGGGGGAAAAAGCAGCTGAAATGCTATTTATACTAGGGTAGTAATAGGCTTTTCCCAGATGTCACTATCATTACAAGTTTTTGCTTATACACCACTAGGAGACAACAAATAATTTTTTTATCACAGGAGCAGCACAAGAGATTAATTTGATGCAACACTAACACAGCTCATACTAGAGTGACAGCAATAATATGCAGCTATTCCAGCTGATACAGCTAGTATCATCCACACCCTTACATTAAGGTGCAAACCTTCAGCACTGACATCCCATAAATGTTACATTGACTGACAGAGCCTCCCAAACACCAGTGCATACAGTAAACATAAATTGAATGCTGTGCTGTCAACAGAGTGGTACTAAACAGGATATGTAATTAAGCAGCGTGTAAGTGCACTAACACTAAAAGTATTCCTGAACTGTTCCTTTCCAACACTGATTTAGTCCATTTATTAATGACGCTGTAAAATAATCCTCCTGCTCTATAAAAATACGAAACTGGCTAACAGTCCTGATTTTTTAAATATCTAGGAAAGCAGTGGCTCTAAAAATTAGGGCAGGCCTGTTCGAACACTCACTGGGTAGCAATGACTAGCTAGCAGCTACTAATAGCAAACTCGACTTCCTCACATCTTTCCAAATATTCAAGTTTCATCCTATTGACTCCTTCTCCTGTTTCTCAAGATACCTATAGACTGAAACTGGTGGGCTGGGTTTCGGTCTTTTGGGAGGGTGGGTTTTGTTCGTTTGTTTGTGTGTGTGTTGTTTTTTTTTTTACTGGATCGCCATACACTCTGCCAGAAGCTGGAATAAAAGCTCTTATCATTGTGCTCTGCATCTCAAAGATGTCCTGGGAACTTTGGACAAACATCTACACTAACAACCATAAAAATGTTAAATTACAGAATTCTGCCCTCCATTTCTCCGGCTACCAGTAACCTTTCATCTTCAACAACAAGTGAAGAAACTGGACAAAAGAAGGAGGGAGAGGGAAGAGAGAGGAAAAAACTATTTACACATAGAGAACTCTTCTGAAAGATCCAAAATTGAAGTAAACCTGCCTTCTTCCTGCAGACAAAAGCAGCAGTGCACTGCTAAGTCAAAGGTATGATTTGTAAGTCTCTAGCATCATGACTAGTGCAAGGTGCAAAACAAGAGCCAGAAAGGATTCATTACCTTCTTTCTTAGATTCATTTTTCTTCACCCATTTCATTATTATTTGTGTTACAACACTCTAAAAGCTTCAGTCAAGATCAAGTTTTCTTTCCTCTAGTCACTGACAAAATAGACAAGCAAGAGAAAGCAAGCTCCATCTACTTTCATTTTACAGACTGAAACCTAAGATGCACAGAATGATGGATAAGCCCAAGCAAACACAGCTTGTAGAAGAGACAGACACCTGAATGTAGATCTCCTGAAAGAATCAAAAGAAAGGCTGCATTTCCTACCTCATTTTGCTGCAGGAAGCAGAAAGAATTTTGAAAAAGCAAGAAACACTTTAGTCAGTCCACATATACCACTTGTGCACTAGAAATATATTATTTCTTTGGTCAATACAGATATTACTCTCAAGTAAAAAAATTAAGAGTTTTTTGATTTGTATGGTTGCTTTCAGTTTGTTGGGGAACTACTGGCAGGTAGAGAGAACAAGTAAGGAGGAGAACAGAATTAAAAGCATTTCAGCTCAGAAAATGGAGAATTCCGTTCTTTTTGAATGGGCATTTTTTTGTCCTATCCCAATCTATCTCTGCATCTGCAAAGCTGAGCAACTGCGGTTCAGACAGAACTATACTTTTGAGTACAACATTCAAGACAGCTTTAATTGCAAATAGAGTTCAAATAAAATGATAGAGAGATATAAGTGCATTAGGGAAAGAAAAAAAAAAAAAAGCAACAAGATGCCTCCATTTCCTACCACTTCCTGTACAACCGTTACTGAGATATCAATCGATGATACTGCACAAAGGACACCATTTTTACGCAATCTATCTGCTTTCTGAGAAGCTGCCTGAGAATGGTCTGTCTGCCGGAACTGCTGGAACAAATGCTCAAAACGTTCAGATGATTACCTGTCCTCTTTCCCTTCCCATGTGGATAATCTCCATCATCAGGTGGTTTTCCAAATATAAAAATCTGCAGCTATGAAAAGTAATTGTTTCAGAAAACTTGTAAGGTACACTAAAGGTAGGGTAAAACAGAAACCTTATGCGAAAACAAGATTTTTTTATTCAAGGTTGCCTCATCGTGGAAGGATGCTTGGTTCTGCAGACACAATGCTGCAAAGGAACTAGAAATCTATGACACAATCCAACCACTTTCAATAGGCTTTAGATCAAATCTCCAGATAATGCTCCCGATTCCATCACCAATTTCTGTACATCTTCCAGCTACTCCATCTCTCCAGTTCAGTTTCCCCACTTGCAAAATATGAATAATTATATGCACTTTATCTGAGTGCTATTACGAAACTAAGACTAGCATTTCTAAAGTGCTTTGAGATCCCTGAGAAGTTGCTATAGAAACATACCTAGTGTATTATTAATTGTGATTAAGAAACTGAAAATGAGTAAGTATTCATGCACACAGCAAGAAATCCTTATCTGAACTCAGTAACAGTATAAAAATAAATTAATCTCATATACACTTGTATTCATGTAAGATATACGTGATCGACTGATGATACATTAAAGTGTGAGTCTGCAGTAGTAAACTAAATGCTGTAAACTACTGCACTCGGGTTATATTCACAATATCGAAACTCTCGTAGCCTGCCCTTAGCTCACAAAGAAACCTGCCAGCCATATACCACTGATCTCACTCTACCACTTTTTATCAAAGTAGCCATCACTACGAACTGTTTTAAGTCCCAATTATGGTTGACATATCTATACAGAAAATTGATCACTGTAAAACAGGGTTACTCTCCCTTTCATTTCAGTACATGGATGGACCCAAAAATGCAGCCGCTAGTGCTCAGAACTCCTAGTACTGTACTGAAGAGCTGAAATTAAAAACATCCTCATCGTCATGAATAGCTGCCAGTTTATTCACAGGATGAAAAGTCTCCGATTATAACAGCATGGATATGGTGACATTCAAATGTATTTGGCAGCAAATTCCAAGAGCAAGAGAAGCAAAGAGGAAAAACAGAGACAAGATTCAAACTGTATTCTGTCATTTTTGTAGGATAAGTACTGGGCACCTCTGTTGTGATAACTGCAGAGCATTTTTCAATTCTCACACTAGCAACGCAACATATGGGTGAGGTAGGTGTGTACAGATTTCTTATACATACAGAAAACTGATGCTGAGACACGTCTGGCACAATTTTCAAGGTCTAGTATTTTCATTTATTTAATTCTAGGTACAAGTGCTCAAAAGACAATCAAATTGAACATTAATGGGATATGATATGAACTCCTGTGCCTGAAGGTTTTTAAAATGTCAAAGTTACTTAACAGCAGAGGGAATAATAAAATCCCAAATCTAACTTTCTGGATCCTCATGCCAGTTGTTATCTTCCTTTCTTCACTGGCTTGGAGGCTGAGGTCCCAATTAGACCATGAACACTGGAATGACTAAACAGACAGCAAACTTAAACGATTAAATACAGCTTTGTATTAAGATTCCTCCCTACCAACTCAGATACTAGCAGATCACAGTGGAAAACCATCAAACTAGTAATAGATTATCAAAACAAACAAGTTAGAACAGACCCAGTCATGCTCCTAACGAAGCCAACGACAAAAGATGCTACTTAATTCCAGAAGAACAGCAAAAGACCAAATAATTACACAATTTATGTTCACCATACTGGTTTAGGTATTTTTGGCTAACCTTCTCTGGCTTACAACCAAATTGTTTTTTTTCTCTCAAGTCTAAAACCGTATCCTACAATACCCCTTAGACACTTTAAAAAAACCCAAAATCATCGAACTTGCAAAATGACCTGGTAATGCCAGATCCCACATAAGTGACAGGCTCATGCTGACAGAACTTTTTCAAAAATAGGTGCATTTTCATGACTAAAAATGGATTTAAGAACCCAAGATTCTACACATAGTGGAAGAGCTAGCTAGTCTTCTTATGTACATGAGGAAACCTCCAGTCTTCTCCCTGGTATCTGTGTCCCTTTATGTTACGTAAACATGGCACACCTCAACACTAATGGCATTTAGGGCATAGCTACTGCTGAACTGCACACCTCACTTTTATCTGTTGTAAAATAACTGAGACTTCCTATAGTATTTAAATTAAAATGAAATAGTAGTTTTTAACAGGCTTTCATATTCACAGTAAAGAGAAATTTTTCCCAATGCAACTGCAGACATTTTAAAAGTAAAGCATATTTGGACAATGTAGTATTTTATTCTTTCCCTTTACTTGGAAGTAACGTTTAAGGTCACTTACTGAAAAGCTGAATCTAATAAAAATGAAGTTTTACCTAATTTTTTATAAGTCCTGACAGTGGGGTAGAAGTCTTGTAGAAACACAGGGTCATAAATTACCTGATCAGTGAGGCTGACAACAAAAACTTACTGGCATCTCTGGTTCAGTCATTCTAATTAGTATAAAAATACAAAAGGTTAATCTCTAATACATTGCAGTTATATGTGTTGTACTACTATCAAACAGTGGAAGGGGCTTCTGCATAGCTAGAGAAATAACAGTAATTAGCAGAATGCTTTTTTTGGTTCACTAATTAAAATAACAGTGTTCTAAAAGATGGTGTCCCATATGGAACTGCAAAAGGTTTTCCAAGAAGTGAATAGAAAACTGGTATACGACACTCAGCATCTTTCCAAAAAGATTTAAAATATTTTTGGTGGTTTTCTGGTTTTGGTTGCTTGGGGGGGGGGTTGGGGGGCTTTTTTGTTTGTTTTGTTTTTTAAGGGAGGGGGGGGTTTCGTTGTTTCTTTTTGTGGGGTTTTTTTGTGGGTTGTTTTTTTTTTTTAGGCTTTAAGGCTTTCAATCTGTACGTACAAGTATCAAAATTTTCAATTTTCTAGCTGCACTTTTTGTGTAGCAAAGATCCCCTGAAGTCTTTGCATTATTGTGACCAAAACCAGGCAGAATGCAATCTTAGCTAACCCACTTCTCCAGGCAATAGAGTACATCCATAAACCAGCTTTCTGTTCCCACCCCCCACCGATCAATGTCACGAGCAACTGTCTAGGGAGCAGCAGGGAAGCCAAGCTGGTGACTATGTTCAAGCACTCCCATAGGTTATTGAGCAGTGGCGTTAGGTGCTGCAGCCTAACAAATCTGTTATGTTTCCCCCTGTGTAAATCAGAGTGCTTCACAGTGGTTCATCAGGAAAACAACAGTACAAGGCTGCTTTCGTACCACCTTACTTCAGAAAGAACTAGTCAAAGGTCAGCAAATCAGACCAGCAAAAGGGAAAACAAAATATAGAGGGGAAAAATGGAAGTTAAGTTACCAACATAAGATGCGTAGATGGGAAAGAATACCAAACCCATCTCCAATAAATGCTCTCTATGGTCTCTTATCAGTTTCTAGATAGATACTGTCCTCACATGAGCAAAATAATTAAAATTTCCTCTTCCTTTTTCTGTGTAATGCAAGTACCAATTGCTCTAGCTACTAATTCACTCAAGTCCCACAAGAAGAGTCAGAAAAATACAAGAAGAAAATGGGACAAACATTGCAACTACTGCTGCTGAGCCAGAGAGGGCAGTCAGGAAAGATGTGACAGCTCTACTCCCAGTTTTTTTACAGATTTCAGCTGGCTCCAGATCAGGCTCAGGGTGATGCAGATCAAGTATGCATTCCCTAAATACAGAGCATGCTGAGCACCACTTGCAAATCACTGGCTAGACTGAACTTCCAGTGACTTCAGTGCAAACAGCAGATACCCAGAACTCCATAAAGCCATCTCCTATGCATGAATCTGATGAAAAAGTCTAGCAGAATGAAGCTATGAATCAACTTTGACTCATAAAACATAACTTGCACATCATAAAGACAAACAAAACACACCTTTGGCATCTCTGCTACTAAGTGACCCTTCCACCTTACTAAAAAAAGTAAGCTGATCCAAGGAAACAGTAAAATCTTGCAGTACTTCACCGTTTCAAGCACCTCTGTAGAAGCCTGGTGAACCTCACTGGCCTTACAGGTTTATGCTTCTATTTCCTCTGGTTTGGCTCAGTCCCATGAACAGGCGGTGCTGCTTAATGCTCTGAGAGAGGCTTTCAATTCTTGCTTAACAAAGCTTTCCTCCCACATGTCATATGTATTCAGGCTACAGTCTGTTTATCTAATATCTCCCTCTTTCGCTTTCCCCCCCTCCTTCTTTCCACCCCCTCGTCCCCAGAAGAGAATAACCATAATGTGCCTATCGCTTGCAGAAACAGACAGCTCAGCTCCCCCTTGCCATCTGGTCATACTTTGGTCTCTCAGCTGTCGTCAACATATGAATCCCGTTGTTTTGACTAGTGGGGTCCCAAGGAACAAGCAACAGTGCAGATTGCAGGGAATGAGGATGCCCTTTTCTCTCTTCTTTAAACCAAAAAGCAACCCACACAACTAGAAAGTTAAAAAGCATTTGTGAAATGCAGTAGAAGGCCCAATCCTTCTACCTTTGCTCATGTGATTGGTATGCTGCCAGCCACACCAGGCTATTCTGCAACTCAGCAAATTAATACATTTACATACTGACTTCACTTCAAGACAGATTCTGCTGCCTTTATCACCAGAATGTGACTATCCTGTCCTGCTTACTCCTCTACATTTCACCTCTTTAAAAACAAAAAATACAAATCAAGCTCCCACAATAGGCAAAGGTAAATATATAAACCCTTAATCCATAAGAATTTATCTTCCAAAGATAGAAGATTTTAACTGAAAACTCAAAATTTGTACTGATTGGTAGAATGAGTGGGGAGAAGATTAGAAAAAAAAAAAAGTGTGGTGACAGCTTATGAAATACAGAAATTTCTACAAAAGGGAAATGGTTAATACTATTTCTAGGCTAGAACAGCATTAGAAGTTTATGATGTATGTTGATGATAAAATTAAAATGCAATTATTTTTTAACTACAGAGAACCAAAGTTGGTTCATCACGTCATGTGCTTGAAACACAGTGGAAGCAGGTAGCTCCGAACCATTCAGCAGCATTAAGGAACACAACCACACCATGGTCTCAGCAAAATTAGCAGCTTGCACACCCTCTCTTTCCAAAATGGAGTCAGTGAAACTCCCGACGGGCATCTGAATCCTTCTATGACAATTCTTCAGTGTATTCAGAACCCAGCATTTGAGGACTGCAACAAGGAAGCACAAAATGAGTATTTATACTTGGATTGAGAAGAAGGCAGAAGTTAGAAATATGCATTTAAAAACTCACATCGGTATCCTAGTAGTAAGTTTGAAAGACTGCTTTGTTTTTCCATAGCTCATTCGGGACAGCTCTCTGAAAGCTTTCAAAGACCTTTTTCTGAATCACAATACTTTTCAAAATTCAGGTTTTATGTAAACAAAGTTGCTGCTCTCCCACTGTATCACTAGAATTATTCACCTTGCGATGTTTTATTCAAGTAGGAGTGTGTCTTGTGCTCCAACAGTTCAACATGTGCACGCTCATTAGTCTAGCAACTGCTATATATAGTTAAACCTTTATCTGTATGTTAAAAGGTATCATATCACAAAACATGCAAATAGAGAAACAAAGCAAAAAGATATTTTTAAATTATAGTCACATAAACCACTCCATTTTCTCTCATGTAGCACACAGACAGAAAGGTATCATGAAGCTTTACCAGAATAGCAGCTGGATGGCACAACAGATCTCCCTCCAAAGATGTGGTACCATTTGAGGCCTTTGCCTCTCACATCTAAGTCGACACAACCAAAGGTATCATCACAAGTAGCTTTTTGTCAGCTTTCAGGATTCAAAATGTGGTCAGAGTTCAACTTTTAACAAGTAATATCATAAAACTTGCATCTATATTGTGGCAGGTATCTGCATACCTGAGCACAATTATGATAGCAGCAAGCCAAGAGCAGCACAGGCCTCAGCATTGGTTGGGTGTTGGGCATTTTTTTGATCCAAGTAATTAAGGTTCTGGGCAAGCTTATCCAGCCCAGGACTGTAATGTAATTCCTACAGTTTACAGGTTGTTGACCTAGTAAGAGAAAAGACAGTTTAAGGATGCCTACAGATTTCAGTCATAACTCCTACGGCATGGCAGATCACAAAATCATAGAATAATTTGTGTTGGAAACAACCTTAAAGATCATCTAGTGCAAGCACACGGCAATGAGCCAGGACATGTTCAGCTAAATCAGGTTGCTCAGAGCCCCATCGAACCTGGCCTTGAACACTTCCAGGGATGGGGCACCTATCACCTCTCTTGGCAACCTCTTCCAGTGTTTCACCACCCTCATTGTAAAAAAGTTCCTTTCTTCTATCTAACCTAAATCTACCCTCTTTTAGTTTAAATCCATTACCCCTTGTCCTATCGCTACAGGCCCTGCTAAAAAGATTGCCCCTATCTTTCTCATAAGCCCCCTTCAGGTACTGGAAGGCTGCTGTAAGGTCTCCCTGCAGCCTTCTCTTCTCCAGGCTGAGCAGCCCCAACTTTCTCAGCCTTTCCTCACAGGAGAGGTGTTCCAGCCCTCTGATCATTTTCGTGGCCCTCCTCTGGACCCACTCCAACAGGTCCATGTCTTCCCTGTGCTCAGGGCTCCAGAGCTGGATGCAGGACTCCGGGCAGGCTCTCAACAGAGCAGAGCAGAGGGGCAGAATCACCTCCCTCGACCTGCTGGCCACTCTTCTCTTGAAGCGACCCAGGATATGGTTGGCCTTCTGGGCCGTGAGCGCACATTGTCGGGTCACGTTGAGCTTCTCATCCACCAGTATCCCCAAGTCCTTCTTGGCAGGGCTGCTCTCAATCCCTTCATCCCCCAGCCTGTATTGGTAGCAGGGCTTGCCCTGACCCATGTGCAAGACCCTGCACTTGGCCTTGCTGAACCTCATGAGGTTCACATGGGCCCACTTCTCAAGCTTGTCCAGGTCCCTCTGGATGGCATCCTGTCCCTCAGATGTGTCAACTGCACCACTCAGGTTGGTGTCATCTGCAATCTTGCTGAGGGTGCAGTCAATCCCTCTGTCTATGTCATTGCCGAAGATATTAAAGAGTACTGCTACACTGCAGAAAAAGCACTAAAATTTGCAGGAGTGAAAAGGCCATGGAGACTACAGGTAGGGAAACAAGCTTAAAAATGGTAAATGGTCTGGGGTTTTTTGTTGTTGTTCTGGTTTTTTTTCAGATTGCTCCAATATATTAGCAGGGCAGCATACAAAAAAAATTATACTACCACTGCCCATATGGTACCTGTTTTAGAACAGAGACGAATTCACTGAACAACTGTCACAACCACTGTAAGTTAAAACATGAAAACACAAAAACCATATCAAGTATTGTAATCTCCTTCACTAACTGCACCCAACAACGCATAGAGCAAAAACATGTCTCTTCTGAGTTCTAAATACTGCCCAGGGCTGCCTGAGGTCTGGTGTAATTTACAGCAGCCCAGAGTTCCGTCAAGTTCCTACCACAGATCAGCCTGGCACTGAAAGAAGTCATGCCATCAAGTGCGCTGCCCATGCAGACACCAGTTCTACAGCCAAAGGGCATGCCCTGCTCTACATTCAGCAAGATTCCCTAACACACCTACATTTAATTTCCCACAAGAAACATTTTCAATGCCCTTCACTAGTACAGCACAATGACCTTTAATTCACATAAAATATATATTTATGTATACTTACTTACATTCATTTATATACAACATATTATATCTCACTATAATATTTGTCAGAGGGTTTTTCTTCATCTGTGCTGGTTTATGATTAGCTGTAAATCCCCTAGGAGTTTTTGATCTAAATTAAATACACCACAAGTCTGAGAGGAACACTCCGTCTCCTTACAGATAAAACAGCATGTAACCCCACTTCTTATCTGCCCAGTGCAGCAGCCTCTCCCAACCTTCTGTACAATCAGAAAATATATTTCTTATCTGTACCAAGTCAAGCCTCTGACAAGGCTCTTCCCATTTCAAATGTCACCATCATTCCAGCCACTTTTTTCTCTCTCCCTCCCCCTGCCCCTTGTCATTTACTAGGGAAACGTTCTCTGAGAACTATCAAAAACTGTTCCGATTCAAAATTTTATATATGGATAGCACTGTCCTCTGCTTTTAGTGGTTCCCCACTTTCTCACCAGCACCAAATAGCAATGCACAGTAAAGAACCCTCAGTCATTCTGGCTACTGGGCTAATTTGCAGGTGGCAACAGTAACACAGTATAGCTGGCTATCTTCACTGAATCTACTCATACTAATCAAGATATTTATATTCACAACTCTTCATTAAGACATCCTTAAATAAGCAGCCAATTTGCCTCTCACATCGCTTTGGTATAAACCAACATTTTACAGCAGGGGGTAGAAAACGTGTTTATTTCCAATGGAACTCATAACATGAAAATTTAATATCAACGCAACACATGCAATTCAGAATGACTGGAAGGCTATTCTCAAAATACACCAAGGATCAAAATGTGTAAATCAAACTACTTGTCAGTCCTAAACATAAGGGAAGCAAAAATGGGCTCATCCTGCTTCAGAGAATGTAGCTCATTTGCCAAAGCACTAATGGAAATTGCTTTTCCAGCTGGCTGCATGACACCTGGCTCAGATGAGCTAAGTGGGAAGGGGGAAAGAACTCCAGTTTCCAAAACTGCCTTTAACCATTCAGGATGACAACTCATCTCACGTTTTTGAGCACTCAGAAGACTTTTTCTCACTCAGCTGTAACTTACTGCAAGTGAACATAATTTGTATGTAACACACAATAGTTCTGTAATACCTAACTTTCACTGCAGTACAGCTCCCACTCTTTTTAATCCCTTTTCTTCCATCCCTTAGTCTCTACAGCAGTTATTAAAAAATGACAGTAATGAAAATTTAGATATCACAATGATTAATATCTGTGTAATGCAAGACTGTTGGTTGGGCAGTTTGGGACACTCAAGGTTAGATAATCTTGAAAGATATTTTCAAGTAAGAACAAATTTTCCAGGAGCAATATACTACATTACAGCCTGCATACCAAAAGTCACAACGTAGACTTGCCAACAAGTACTATTCCGCAGTGGGGATGTCTGTATCCTTTTTTTACAGACAAAATGATATTAAGTGTAGAGATCCAATCGTAAAGTCTGTTAGCTGAAAATATGACTGTGTTAAGTGATAAACTTATCACCCTCACTGCTGCGCAGGTCAGCACAGAGCTCAGATGACCCCTGTGGAAGCATATCTGCCCGAGCTGCATTATTCAGAGACTGTTGCTTTAAAGCAAATTGCAGAGTGATGACATTTCTGCTGTACAACTCAGATCCAGGTTTGATGACAGCCTGATACACTGCAGAAACTAGCAGCTTTGAGACCTTTAGGAGACTGTCAGAAAGATGTCAGTAGACTTTTCAGGATTATTTTGCAGAGTCATTCCGAACTACCAGCTAATGGTATGCTCTCTTCTCCTGTGATAGCTCTTTTATAACTGGCTGATGAGAATCAGCAGCAAAGGAGGGACATGATTTCATGTCTCATTAATTTTGAAATTTTTAAGATTTTTTTAATAATCAATAATCTGAATATTATGCCCCTCTTCTCCTTCCCTTTAATCCTTACTGATATTCTCAGCTGTGCCATAATTTAGACACAGTTCTTCATTATTTAGTCTGAATACCTAGATACATCTGTATACTTCCACAAACTCAGAAGTTTTTGGAGGTTTCATGACAAAAATTACAAGTTAAAGCTTCCATCACTTCTGCACTGCAACTGCTAGAATTAGGCTACAAACCATATTTGCCTTTGTGACTATCTGCAGTCTCTCTCAATATATAAACAGATTTATGAAAACACATCTCCTATGTACAGAAAAATGTTTAACCGATGAGAGGCTTTTAAAGCATTGAAAGACAACATTAAAAGCCACTTCATCAGTGTCTTTCAGCCTGGAAAACGCTGGACAGTTCCTTTTGTTTGCCAGAAACCATGATTTGCCACTCTCACATAGCTTTCCTGTATCAAAAAATCACATAGATGGGTTAATTCCTCAGGATCAAGAATATCACTGGAGAACTGGTAGTTGAACAAATGCAGTGCAACCTCTCACTGTGCTAAGAATTCATAAATTGTATATATGGTGTCACCCTGTACATTTAGGTCAGTTTTAAACAAATATGAGTACACAATTGGTATTAATGCTCTGTATGTATTCGACATGGACTGACAAACAGAAACAAAAGTCTGACTAAAGGATACATTGCCTGTGAAAAACAGTGGAAAAACTTTAGTGTTCTACTGGGCACTCAGAATAGCTGTTGCAATTCAGAAACAATTATTACTGAATAATATCTTACAATAAAAGTTTTATGACAGTATCTGTAGTTTGACAATGGCACAAAAAAGGATTTAGCATACAAATGCAATCTTCTAGTGCATTTTTCAGAGTACTGACACTTCTGTTTCAAAATATGTTAAAATGAGACTGAAGCGAAGTTAGTTTAAAATTGTCAGTTATTCATATTATGGAAATATTTAGCAGAGGAGAGCATCAATATGCAAGAGTATTGGTTTTTTAATATATATATGTTTTGCAAGAATAAAAAATACATTTCTTTTTAAATGACTTTTTTTGGCCTCTGGCAGTGCTTAATATCCATGAAGTTTAATATTCAGAATGCAGGTTTCTCAGGGTAGCAACTGCTCAGCCTGGATGTAGATCCCTAAGAGATGTGGCTCCCAAGGTATTTATATAATATGAAAACAGTAACAATAATCATCAGATGTTTATCTCAGCTTAATGATCTGATTCTACATCTCTGCTGCTTGAACAGCTGAGAAAATGGGAACTGTTCAAGAATGATGTGAGAATTGAAGACCAGCCTGTGCAAGAGATCATCCTTTACAATGATAATCAGGAATACATGTAACAATATGATTTGCTATGACCTTTATATACATTTTATAAAGTTGACAGGAATTTTATTATAATCACATTGCAGAGCTGTGCTTTAGCCATGTTAAAAACAGGTGTCCAATTGTTCAATTTCTAATATTCCCAGAATACCAAGTAACTCCTGCTTTAGAAAGGGTTATGTACACGCAGCAAATGGAAGAATTGGCTCCAGGGCTGCAATACAATTCAGTATTACCATTTCAACATGGCTTCCTCCTATCCAGAGAGGCACAAAAATAAAGTTGTGCAGAATGGCAAAAAATGTCCACATCTACCACGGGAAGCATGACTTCTCAGCCTCACAAAAACTTTCTCCATGTATTTGCTTTGTTTTCAGGACAGCAACTGCTCCTGACCCATGACATATAGAGAAAAGCAGAATCTCTCCCCTGGCTATCCAAACTGGATGGGACCACGGCTTGATTTTTAGGAGTCTTGATATACTTCCATCATTTAAACTCAAGTGAAAAAGAAAGTCAACCTGCCTTCCACAACCCCTGCCACGATAACAAATAAAAGCTACCACTGCAGGAAGAAATAAGGGTCTCATTTCAAGAGCTAGATGTAATTACAAGTTTTGCAGTTGCTCCCATGGACTTCAGACAATGCAGCCAACATGAGCAGCAAGCCTGTGTTTTGTCCTTTAGTATTTCTAAAGAAAGAAGGCATACCAGTGATCCCTCATAAAGATTTAAGTGTCAGATTGGAAGGTGTGTTCTGATGGCTCCATCAGACTCACAATGCCATGAAGTAAGAAGGAAGACTTTACAGGAATCCAAGTAATATTTATGCAACAAAGAGAGAAATAACTAGAAAGAGTAAATAAAGTTCCTACAGTGGTATAAAACATCAAGAAACAAATCTTTAGATGTAACCGAAGACTCGGAAGTTATTTAGCAGCTATAAGACTTCAAAACCCAGGGTAAGGAAACTGAAAAGCAGAACTATCCTTCTCAGAAAGTTCTTTCTGTATTAACTCTCCTTTGTGAAAGAAGCATCCACTCCAGAATTGTAGGTGCATACTGTACTGACAGAAGCCAAATCGCATTAGTTTAAAAGAGTAAACTTGTCAGGAGAGTCTCACCTATCAGCACTCCTAAATGGCAACTGGTGAGTTATCTTGAAATTTATACTCTCTGATCTTGTCATCAAATCCCAAATCCAAAGAAGCCAAGCAACATGTATTCTACTCTGTCAGTATGGCTTCTGGTATAGTTCTAAGACTATATGCTCATAGATTAGATCTACAAAGATAGAGAGGCCTAAACTATAATTTCTCCATCTGACTGAATTTCTCACATCAAGAGTTAGAGGTTTAAATGGCAAAACCTAGCATTTTTAACTAGACTCCATGTATTTTTCACCATTGTAAGTTACGTAAATGAGGCACTGGAACAGGTTGCCCAGAGAAGTTGTGGATGCCCCCTCCCTGGCAGTGTTCAAGGCCAGGTTGGATGGGGTGTTGAGCAACCTGGTCCAGTGGAAGGTGTCCCTGCCAATGGCAGGGGGTTTGGAACTACATGATCTATAAGGTCCCTTCCAACCCAAACCGTTCTACGATTCTCTGATTAGTTGTCATAGACACTTCTTTCTTCAGACTATAATGCTAAACAATAGAGATATGCATAGCAGAATAACAAATAAGAACACGTTCTACAGCTGATGAGATCACCAGTCAGTTTAAATCAACACTGACTTCAATCGTTCAATCAATAGAGCTACACTAAATTTACACTAGTCAGACTTTATTGTTCAACTGAATCCTCATTCACCTTCTGACTTCAGCGAGATTGGGGGAGTGGGGGTGGGGGGGAAGAGATGCAAAATAATTTCCCAATACATGACTGAGTACAAAAGAGAACAAAAGGGGAACTTCTAGAAAAAAAACCCCAACAACACAATTTCCCATTTTGTATCATCATAAACAAATTGTTTTGAAGAGGAGGGTTATTCTTGAATGAAATGAGTGATTCACCCAACTTCCCCTACCACACAAGGATACAGTGTAGCTTTGCTTGGAAAAACAGATCATCATCATTGAAAATACACGTGTCTGCCTTGAAGGCCAGCTTCTCTTTTGCGGCTTAGCTCTATTCAGAGAGGAAAATAAGCCACACAGAGAAGTCAACTACAGCTCCTTTCCTGCAATAATCACTGTGATAATGTAGGCAAGAGCAGGACTTGTTCTCACATATGTCACAGTCTCTGAGGGACCTTGTGTTAGTGAATGACTGGCATGGTAGAGCTCTGCTTCAGCACATTTTTTAATTCTACAACATCTAATACTGTGCCAACACAAATAGCATAGGCCTGCACACGAGCCATCTCCAGTACTGGAGACACCACTAGTAGGGACAGTAGTAGGAACACCACTACTGGAAGCACAGACTTTACACTACCACAGGGAATTTCCTGTTGACCAAAAAGAATTTAAATCAGACTACTTCACACCAAACTCAGCAGAGAATGAAGTGTTCTGATGCTTTAGACCCTCCCTTTATCCTTACTAAGGAAGGAGTGGCAAATCCCTGAAGGTGTTCCTGATTCATGGCTTCAGCAAGTCCTAGTGGCAGAACCAGTAAGTCCAACATGACATGCAGGAAAGGTTTCATTAGTAATGGCTATGCTTCAGGTAAGATGCAACCCCTGCAAAAAAATAAATATAAATACATAAAATCAGGCTTGGGTGCTCCTTTAATACTACTTTTCCTGAGCTCATTTGCTGCATATAGCCCTTACACTGGCCTCATGTTTCCACTTCAACAGGCACCCATCAGGTTCTTCTACGGCAACCCCAATTAAGCTGGAAGGCATTCTCTAGAAGCAACAGCCTTTTTGGCCCTTGAAAAGCCTGGAAGCACAACTCTGACACATAACGAAGAACTGCATTTCAGTCAATGTGGCAACTACAAGAGTTTGGCTTCAAGCATCTGATAAGGAGTTCACATTGGTGGGAACTCATTTCAAAATTGAGGCATGATCAGGACAAAGCTTCACAGTGCCACACTGGAAAATAACTATAGTAAGTTATATCACAATCTCATGATAAGTAAATGCATCATTTGAAATACCAAGCTCTTTAGATCTTACTTTTCCAACCTTTTATCTCTAGATACAAAACAGTACTCCTGAGCATTTGCACATAATCCAGATGTTGCTGTTCTCCACTGCTGAATAGATCATAATCCTCAGTTCTGATGACACAACCATTCCCCCTCACTAACTCATTGCAATGTCGGTGCAAATAAGCATGACCTGTTTTAGTAAGCTGGAGAAGTTGATTTTGGAAACTGAAATGCAACTTTCACTTGGCTCCCCGTCTAGCACAATAGACACAAGTTAATATAAAGGCCAACTCAGTTTAACTAGAATAGCTTAAGACATAAGTGATTTACTGAGTCCTGAAGTTCGTTTGCAAGGTTCTGTTTCCATATACTGTCCACAACTGAGTCAAGTACCAGCACAGCCTGTAGACTGTTCTGAGCAGCATGCACAAACAGCTATTTCGGTAACAAATTTTCCTTATTCTCTAGAAAGATACATCCATTTTTATCTTCTTCCTAAACACGACAAGGCACTAAAGAGGCTGCAGGAGTCTAAGACACAGCACTTACTGCTTTTGTGCTGTTTCACCAGAATGTTTAACTCCTGGTGATACGCAGGATAGACAAAAACTTTCTGATATGCAGGACAGGTGAAGACCTTCTGATACGCAAGGTCATTGCCAAAGCACAAATATTATCAGGAGCCTCAAAGTCCCTAAAATGTCATGTCAGAAGGCATCTGTCACTAGTTAACAGGAGCTGTGGATTGTCATTTAAAGGTCCTGTTTCCTCCCTCCCTCCCTGCAATTTCATGAAGATTAAAAAATAAAGGGTAATAAATCAGAACAACGTACACAATACCCAGGGTGGTAAGCGGGTAAAAAGACTAAGCCATGCCTTACACAGATCCTGAAGCCAGCACTTTCCGGTGGTAGGGACCAAAACAAAAGGGAGAGAAAGAGGGAGGTTGCTCATTAAATAATTATGGGGTTTAGTCTAAATTGCTAAGTAAAAGAGTCACTGCACGTTTAGCAGATGCTACCGTGTAAAACTAAATCCACTAAGAAACCAGCATGTTCCTCTCTGTTTCTCCCTGCTCTACTTCATAAGCAGGATTTCCATGACCAGACAAGCATCCACTGAACAGCTGGGCACAGTTTGCCAATTTTACAGCAATCAGTGATCACTGAACCCATCAAGTTCTCTTCCCAAACCAGAAGCACCAAAATAATAATAATGAGCTTGCAGGGATGAAAAAAATTCTTCCATCTGTTCATATTTTTACACCCTTTATACTGCAGTTTTACTTTGTTTGGGTATTTTTGGGAAGTAGGAAGACGAATTATCTTCATAGCTTTGTATTATCCTTCCTCATTGGGGGATATGGAGGAGTGACATTTTATTTGGTCTGTCAGTTTGTTATGTTGGTTTGGTAAACAACAAGAAAGGCAAATCAGACATTGGCAAATCCTATTATATATTATGCTACGCTATATGTAAAAAACCCCATACAGATTATACAGAACACTGAGTCTTCAAATTTCAAAGTAGTTTGTGTAAGGAACATTACCAACATTACAGGTGACAAAACAGAAGCGTCAAGAATTGAGTCTCAAAATCAGAGATAACTAAAGAAATCAAACCTCTCAAGCTTGAGTTCAGCCATTCACTCACCTACCTAGACAATCTTTCATGAAACAGCAAAGAAGAAATGGATTTACCTTTTAATCAAAGCAAAAGGGTAGATGGGCATAACTCAGTCACTTCTTCAAAATTTCACTTTATGTTTTAGGCTTTGAGGGAACCTTTATGGACTTGCTTTGAAAAAAAAGCTGTTACTAATAGAAGGAGTGACAGAAAAAAAACCACAAATCTCTCAGCACCTGGATACACTAGTTGTGACCTTTTCAACCTCAGGATATCTCAAGTATCCAGCAGATCACTACTTCTGTATTTCCCCTATAGTCATACTAAAATGGATAATTAGAACTACAGATCATGATACATCAAGTTTGTGGTGCACATTCTAGATATGGCATCAACCCTTAATTCAGTTCTGAAGGGGTTAATGGGGAAATTTGATCCTTTATATTGCCCTAGGAAACACACAGTACATCCCTGATTAATGTGACAGGATGCATCAGTTCATAAAGGGTGAAATTTACCCTTGCACAGTAGGCTAGCACAAGACCAATGTATTACTTAAATCCCACTTAAGCACTTAAAACAACAAAATGTCGAAGCTTAGTGGGCAGACAGCATGACCATACATGAAATTCAGTGCCGACAAATGCGTAATAGAAAGAATAATGTGAACTAGTAATATACATTTCTGACTCCCAAGTTAACTGGAGTCATTCAAGACTTAGCATTATTTCGGACAGCATAATAAAAACATCTAATCAATGTGCAGAGGTAATCAAAAGTGACAATAAAATGTTTAACAATGAAATTGAAAGTTATACTTGAGAACGAGATCATGCCAATGTATAAATCAATGATACATCCTCAGTTGGAATACTCACCTTGAAAATGCATAGCAGAAACAGGCAACATTAAGAGACTAGCAGCAAAAACGATGAGTGCATGAGGATCATATCAGGGTAGAATGAAAATACACAGATTGCAAGTTTTGAAGACCTGAGCAAAGAGAGACATACTAAATAACATTAGAAAAACACAAGATGATGAAATGTATAGAGACGATACATTAAGAATACCACCTTTTCTTAATACCAGAACGTGCGTTATCTTGATAAAGAGAATGAAGTTTTAAACAAAGAAGGAAGTAAAAGGAGAAAAGGATGTTGATGCTCTTTTTCATTCATTTGGGGGTTTGCACAATATACAATCACATATATCTGAAATACAGCTAGATATTGGGAATAGATTAATATCCTTATATTAGAATAAAAACCGAGCAATACATACGCTTTGACATTCAGATAGAAGGCAATTAATAACCAACAGATACTGGGGCCAAAAAAGTAATCCTGCTATTGGTGATTCTGAAGTCAGGTGCTGCAACATTTCTAGAACTGTCCACTGAACAATACCTACTACACCATACTGTAACAAGAGGGAACACCAGTGTGATACAAAAAACGCTGTTTTATCATAACTTTCCCGTTGTGCCAATGAAGAACCAAGCCATAAAAAACTGATAGCAGTGTAACATATAGATGACCAAGACACTTTCAAATTAGGAAATTCAGGTATCAGCCTGACTCACCGCAGCAGTCTGGAGACCTCCTTCTTGCCTGGCTAGTAACTGCAGTGAGACATACACAAAGTTGAACCAGGCTGATGTTTGGGCTTGACAGTGCCAAATGGCATGAAAGTTTGGACAATGTCCAAAATTGATCTAAAAGGCAGGCCCTCTTACAGTTTTGCATCTCACTTAGATGAAGAGTAAGTATGTGGTTGTGTTCAGCTCTGGAACAAAAGGCACTTTTGCTACAAGCATTCTCTGAAATTCAAAGATGTTTCAGACCTCAGATTTAAAATTTTACCTGTAACTAACAGTATGTCTGTTTAAGGGTGTATGTTTCACCTACATGACTATCAATGGCTATTAATGCAAAATTAACAACTTCTAGGCCTTCTAATGAAAAAGGAAAGGAAGCACAAAAATTATGAAGTCTGACGTGGAGCAAGCTAAGTACAGGGAAGCAACCAATCGAGTAAACCTCAAACAAAGGATTATCCTTATTTTCTCAGGGATTTAATTCCAGCAAGGAATTGAACTAGTGACCTCCCTCTCCTTACCATCTCCTGCTGCCAACAATCAGATAAAATTAACCTAGTCATGTAGATTTTTATGAAGATCTCCTGCAAGAGAAAGAAGTCATTTTTGGACTGGAGGTCAAGCATAAGAATTTTAAGCCCAAAGGTCAATTTTCTAAGAGAATTGTAAGTACCTGTGGATAGCTTAGAACAGAGGCAATATCCAAGCTGCGGCTATTGTATCAACATAGAAATACAGTTGCTATAAATTCAGAGATCATTTACTTTTAGAAAGTAGTAAAGATTACAGAAAAGCTTAAGCACTGGAGTTGCAACAGGAAAAGGGAAAAAAAAAACAAACAACATAAAAGAGCAAGTGTAGCAGGAAGAAAAATCTGCCTTGTTACAATGTGAGAATTTTCTTGTAAAACACAATCTCTGAACAAAAGACAAATGGTACAAATCTGATGACCAGGGAGAAGCTTAAAGTAAAACAGCCTGTTATCACCAGAGAAAACCAAAAAAACTCCAGGACAGCAATGTGTCAGTTTAAAACTGATATTTAAATACTATTTTGCATATGAACTGGCTCACACTACATAACTTCCAAAATGTGGTGAAATAGCACGCCTATGCAAATTCACAGCAGGACAAACACTAGCATGGCAAAAATTGCAAAGGTCACATTACCAAATACATCCAGGAACAAAAACAGAGCCAGTAAGAGGGCAAATAAATTTTCAAATCTTAGTACTCTGCAAGCTAGGCAATAACAGGAAATGGAAGAAAATGCACATTTGAGACAGGCTACTGACACTATAATCACAGCTAATTCTTTGTTAAAGTTAGGGAATGAAGTCTTGGAGATTTAATTCCTCCTAGGATAGACGTACAGCTACACTGGGAACAAACCAAAAATTCTTATCAAGTTGAACACTGCCTCCAGCAGTGGCCATAAATCACTTGAATTCATTTTTATGCTGGAAAGAAATATAATTTCAGATTTTCACTAGAAGAAGTACTTAAAATAATCAAAGTGGAGGGAGGCCCTTTGCTGTTCATTTTAAAATATGACTCAGTTTCACCTCATCTCCAGTCTAGTAACTCGATTTTTTTAATTTTTTTTTTCAAAACTTTGAACTGCCACAGGCTTGTGGTAAAAAAAGGTAAAATTCAGTTTCTTAAAAAAGTTAATTCACTTATCCTGGCTTTTGCATTGTTATCATTTTTATAGATTTAGTTTAAAAGTTTGTAACCCTCTCCACTGAATGGCAGAAAGTCCTTTTGCTTAGGCCCCTCAGTGCTAATTTGACAAGCATGTTTAGGAAAAAGGATATGAAGGGCCCAAGGTCTTTCTTTTTTTTTCTTTTTTTTTTTTTTCCAAGCCATGCCTGAGCAGGCAATAATCAATTTTTTTTCTGCCTCAAAAAATGACCAGCAACTTACTGCAGCATGTGTTACAATGTGCTGTGTTTTAAATCACAAACAAGAATCTGAATAAGCAAAAATAAAACAATGTTTTGGAGACTGCAGGTTACTCAAGAACTAGCGATGCCCTGACTACTACGATTCTGAAATTTTTTCTGTTTAAAAAAATGGCTCTAAGGTGACAAAATCTCTAAATCTTTAACATTTGAAGACGCCAAATCCCCCCTTTGTTCATCTTCTTTTTATGCCAACATATCTCCACTTGGTTCAGTGGATTTACTCCTGAATTTACTTCCTTACAATTAAGCACAGGAAAATCTCAAGCAAGCTTTCTCTTTCAAGATCAGTGACAGAGTAACTGGGCAGGGTGGGTGGGGAATTTTCTTATTTCTAGCTTTCCCCTTTCATTTGACTTCCTTTTCACACTATGTTAATTGCAAGAATTCAAAGTCAGAAGCTGACACTATCCTTTTTATATAAGTGCTTTGTGCATGGAGAGCTCTTTGCAAGGACCAGACTCTGACCCCAAACTGTGTAAGTGATACATACATGCAGTAGGTTGGACAGCCTTCACAATTGAGGCAAACCTGGCAAAAAGAGTCAAGACTTACACCCCTGAAAGTATCATGGCTGACACAATACTTCTACGTCGTATGTCTTAGCTGGCATAAATGTCTCATGATAATTGTTGGTGACTATACCAGAAGTGACCTAAAGCATTATCTAGTAAGGCCACAAATTTGCATTATCTGCTGTCCACAGTATGAAGTTAAACCAAATACTGAGAAGGGCTCCTAAGCTACAATCACTGTCTATCATTTAAAGTAACAGACACAGAATTTATTCTGTATCTTGATGCTTTCTATTTACCAATCACATTAGCCTTATTTAAAAGACACACAAAACAAAAAGAAACTACACAAACCTAGTCAGTAACTTTTGTTTCACTTCACAAACATACAGCAGGTTTGAAACATCACAGTCAAAACTCAGTGCATTTTAAAACAACCAATTTTAACTGGAATTACTTGCCCTAAAATCTGAAACTGCAGAAATTATTACTTCTGTGCAGCTTCAGTTATTTAAAAGTTTGGTTTTTTCCACCCCCCTTTTATGAAAAACAAAATACAACTTCAGACTTCAATCATAACAAAACTGTATGTCTTCCTTACAAACACAGAGTAATTACGCAGTAACACAGTTGCAGATACAGCATGATTTTGACATTTATGGTAGTCCTGGAAAGGGAACAAGCCAAATGCATCCCTGGCACAGTTTTAATAATTTCAAAAAACATTTGCATGTAACCTTGGCTTACCATCTCAAAAATAGTAAGTAGTAATCTTTTATTTTATCTACCTTCTGAACACCCGTTTTTACCTCCCTGTACATAACTTTGTAATTCAAAATAGGTCTTAAATGAGACTCAAAGCGATAGCTAAATCTCATACTGGCAAAAGGGTAAATTTAACTCCTAGGGCACTGATGAGAAGGTTCTCCTTCTCCACTACCGAAATATTTTTTCCAGCCAGTAACTTGCAATATAACTATCATTAACGCCCATATAACAGACTAGTATAGGTCATCCCTTTTAAAAATTCTTTGATATTTCAATTTTCAAGTTCATCAACAGCCTCCTCAGAAATGCCTGCATTCCGAACAATTCATCCAGTCTTTAGAATAACCCATTAGTCTTGCCACCCACTTCACACTGACCTCTACCCTTTCCAGGCAATAGTTCTGGAAGCTGAAAGTTACTGAAATAGCATTTGGTAAATATCATTTTGCCAAATAAGACTGTTGGTATTATCAACTGGGTGCGTTTATTAACCTTGCTTTGCCTTTTACATTCCACTTCCAAATTTAGGTGAGGGTGGTGATGAGGTGACGATTGAAAAGGTATAGCGAGGAGATATGGAACCATGCGGCAGCTTAATTTGAGGCATTTTTAAAGGCTCCTCTATCAGTCTGTCACAATTTCCAAAGATGACTAAAGAAAAAAAAAAGGGGGAGGAATAAAAAGAAACCCACACCACCAGAGGGCTGCTGCCTGCAGGAAAATGAAACTGCTGCATTTTAACACTGCAGTATAATTCCACCCGCTCCACGGGAGCATAAATAAAAGTGACCAAGTCATAAATCTTTTGTAAGTCGAACATACAGCATCATACAAACATAGCTTTACTCAGTGACATTTTGTTTGAGATATCGGGGACAAATGTCCCTAAGGAAAGAAGCAACAAAAGTCAGTAAAGCCACAAATTGTCAAAATGTGAAAATGAAAGCAATTTTTCTATTTTATTAGGTAGTTAAAACAACTTTAGTTTTACATTGCACCCCCAGAGATTTTAGCATTTATGTATCAGTATTAAAATAACCAAAAGGAGAAGCTATAGAAGACAAATACTGCATGAAAAGCTATCATCACCTGGACAGACCAGGCTGTATGGTTCTGTCTGTCCTCAGGAGATGAAAATCCAGAGGTACATTAAATAAAATGAAGCTAGAACACTAGCAAAAAAATAAATAAATAAATAAATAAATAAAAATCACTAGGCCTAAATAGTAGGGTTATCCCAGGCCTTTCCATGTTGCTTTATATTTCTGAAAAAGTTATTAGTACTAGCTGGCTAATCCTGTCAGTATCAGAAGCGAAGTCGAGTGCTACCTTAGTTTTACAGCAGGGCACCACATGGTGGGGGAGAGAAGGGATGTATAGAAAAAAAGATAAATTAACTTGCCAAAGACTCCACCCCAAGTCAACAGCTGAGCCTGTTAGGGCCAGTGAAGACTACATAGTTATTATTTCTGAATAATCTGCCTTATAACTGCACAATGACAAGAACGGAGCCTGTTTTGTACATGACTTTACTACTTTTCCCCTAAGAAATGACCTGGCTAGGACTCTGCAGTATTTTAGAGACTATAAGACTACAAATACGGACCCAACCCTTTGAGAAGTTGAGTACTTTTAATCCAGTGGGCCTTGAGAGTGCGGAATAATCTTTCACACTAGAATTTGAACTCTACAGGATGAAGCACAAGGTTGGTATTTTGCAATACAAAAAAACCCAAAAAACCCCAACCCTGAAACAAACTCATATATACAAAAAGTGTATAGTGCATTATGTATATAAATGCTCAGCTTATCCACATCTGACATACCATATTGATTTGTAGCTGAGGCACAGTTTATCAAGAGAGCAAAACAAAGGCATAACTGGTACAAGTAAATAGTCAGGTAGAGATAGGGGAGACTGGACTTCTACACAGGGCAAGGTTCTTAGGTGCTCTGGTACACTTCTCCAACCCTCACACAGCCTACACTGCCCTATATCCGCTGCTGCTTGTGCCAGCACATAACAGTGTTGCCCACCAGTGCTACAGGTCCACCTCTGATTGCAAGGTAGACATACGCTTTGATCAGGATCCTTTGCCTTGCCATGTTTTCAATTCCCACCATTTCAAAGAGGAGAAAAAGGCCTCTGACTCAAGTGTTTCTCCCCTTTGGTGGACTCTTCAGAAATTTGCAGCAGAGAATCAGACACTTGAACAGTAAATGTGATGTTAAGTTTGCTATTTTAATTGATCTTTTCATGAATTCTTGAGAAGCGGTCCACAGACCACCTGGTTCCGTAGAGCCACAGGCACCAAAACACTGAAAATTAATAAGCATTGGTGGAGCTAAAGAGGGTCTCGGCTGTAACTCATCTGATGCAATGGTGATAAGAGTAATGGTGATGACAGCATTATGACACAGATCCAGAAACTGTGCCTATACTTGCAGCATTTCCTCTGAGCAGAAAGAGCCACCTGGTAACAAGACAGCAACTGTTCCAACCATGCTAGTAGTCTGGCTGTTGCCTTCCCTATCAAACAAGTAGATAACGGCAAGGACATTTTCTACATCCTGAAGCTTAATGCAAACTGGTAGGGCGATTTCAGTATATGTATATGTGGAATACTAGAGAAGAATAACTGCTAAAAGTATTAAAACATTTGTGTGTCTTCATTTGTCTGTTAGCTGAGCAGACAGACTTCTGCTGTAAGGATGAAAGATAGTAATTTGTCAAATGCTGGGCCTGTATTTTCAGTTTGAATTTAATTCGCTTACAGTATCATTCTATTTTGTGCTCAAATTTCCTTGAATATTCACCGCAGAGATGTATTCCTAGGCTGCTCTTAACTAGAACACTGCCAGAGGTCTGCCTCTGCTGCCACCAATGGGAAGCTTACGCATGGGTCAAACTCCCCTCTCAGACAAACTTGAGCAAGGCCTTGAAGTCACTGGGACTGCACAGATGTAACTGAGCGGGGAATTTCAATAAAGTAATGCCTTCACTGAATCAGAAAAGAACCAGAAGAAAAACGGATGTGATTTCACATATATGAGCAATGAAATAAACCACAGACCCAGAAGAAAAGCAAAATGGGACAAAACCCAGAAACACTAAGACAGATCTTTCTTTGTTGTCGATGATTACTGATTTTAATGAAGCTTTACTGATTTACAGAAGTGGGAAGTTTGGAAAAAAGTGTAGCTTTAACTGGTTTCAAAAGCTAATGAAAAACTGTTTAAGGCTGGTGCTCGCAAAGTATAAGAAATCTTAAAAGCTGTGCCACTCATACCATGTCTTTTCAACAAAACAAATGCCCACGTTTAATAGGGCTATAGCACTTGTGTCATTGCCAAGTTCTAACATAATACTTGGCTTTGTCTCTGGTGACGATTTTTGTACAGACAGGCATTGCAAACACACAAACAGCTCTCAGTCTTCCTCTCAGCTTTCTGCAGGAAAGGACTACTTCAAATACTGCCACTGTACCAAAATGGATACATGGAGGAAATACAGAGAGGGCTCCCTTCTTCCCGCATTCCCCAATCACTGAGCTCAGCTTGCAAACAGAAAGGACCAAGTTCTAGCCTCCATCCTCCCTATTTTGCAGTGCTCTAGCAGCAGAAAGTAGGCAGGACTCCAGCCTACCAAGCTGGCTGGGGATTCCCCCAGCATTAGGGAATCACAATGTGGTTTAGCACCACCTTTTCCTCCTAACTTTGGTGTAACAGTCTTAACCAAGGTGAGGCCAGTATCTGCAGAGTAGCTGCATTCCAGCAATTTCAATCTGCCGTAGCAGCATTTCACGGCCTTCAAAACCAAAAGCAGATTAGAGAAGCTGTGCTGTTTAGGACAGCTTTGCTTTAGCCTGATTTCTTAAGGAAATAAAATTTCAATGTTCAGGCTATCTATCTGTAATTCCCCTATAACACCAGAATATAGTAGCAAGTTTCAACCAAGTTTGAAAGAGCAAGGGAAGTCTCTAATGTTCTACAAATTTCATGGAAAGTGCTGAATGTCTAGGGAAAAAAGGAGATTCAAACGATTGCCCTCTCCCACAATAGAAAGAGTAATTGTGATTTAATCCTTAATGTATTCCAAGAGAAAGAAAAAAAGATGGACAGGCAGCAGAGACTGCTCCAAATGAGGCACACGCATTGCATTCACCTAGCCCAAGGGGCCAGCGACATACAGAGAGAGCAGGAGGCGGCAGAAGGGAATACAGGGTATAAAACTGGAGGAAACAGAGTTCCTTAGTTTCACAGTTCACTGAACAAGTTATGGTCTAGTTGCACAGGATAACACAGAATAGCAGAAGAGTTAAAGTTGGAAGTGATCTCTGGAGATCATACAGTCCAATACCCTTGGCCAAAGCAGAGTCAACTAGAGCAACCTCCTCAAGGCTGCATCTCACCTGTTTCTGACTATATGCAAGGATGGAGACTTTCCAAGATCTCTAGAAGCCTGTGCCAGGTTCAACCCACCCTCACAGTGGAGAAGTTTCTTGCTGTTTTTAAATGGAACTTCCTATACACACACAAAGGCCGAAGATTAGTGCCTTACCATGAAAGGGATCACATGCAGGTAATGTAACACAAATTATCTTTCCTCTCAGTTCACAACCTAGGTAAGATACACGAAATGTGGAAAACAAAAGAGAAAATAAGATGTAAGAGAAAATAATTCTCCAAGGTCACACAGTGCATCAGTGGTACTTTCCCAAAGACAATGCATATGTATATGAAGTGGGAGAAAACCCTAGAAGTACCATATTTTTCAGTATACCATGACCAAAAAAAAAAAAAAAAAAAAAAAAAAA
>Ga0065711_1031506_pt1 | contig 29470 bp, 13 predicted proteins | sample Hoacrofraction12_FD_59098 | JGI IMG/M metagenome (GOLD analysis project Ga0065711, IMG submission 59098) | Hoatzin crop microbial communities from Cojedes, Venezuela - Epithelial fraction 12 v2 (version 2) | ecosystem: Host-associated > Birds > Digestive system > Esophagus > Crop | place... | reverse complement strand
GAAGCTGAGGCTTGGGAATTTGTCTGTTAAATGTTGAATGTTATTGTAAGTCCTTGTCTGTTTATAAGTCTTTGCATTGAAAAAAAAAAAAAAAAAAATCATAAGTCTTTGCAACATTTGGATTAATGTTGAAAACTTGGTGTGTTTGTGCATGTGCAGTCGTGACTATAAATATGTGATTTTATGTGTTTGTTGTCATAGTGTTTGTATTTCTGTGTTCTGATGGATTTATTTGGTTTCTGTGATCTAACGGATTTGTCTGGACTAAGTAACTGCCTTTGCGTCTTTGGTTTGGTGAGTTCCGCAGGTATTGTATATAGTTAATGAGTTATACCCTTAGATACATTGATTTTAGCTTAGGTGATTAATATGAATACAGGTTATGGTATGCACTTCACATCTATATATCTTTTTATTAGCATTTGTGTTCTTCTGTTTGTTTTGAATGTTGCACTGTAGCGGGGCTGTTACTGGACCACAAAGCCAATAGTGATGCTTAGGTGTGTAAATGTAGCACTTGCTTTAAATTCATTAAATAAAAAAGGGGGAGGTGTAGAGGAAGCAGTGATTATATTGGTTCCGTGTATAATACGCATAATACAAAAGGCACTAGAGACAACTGTAAAAAAATTTTTGTGATGCAACTAACACCAATTGAGCAAATGTTTTTAAGGCAATGATAAGATAGCTTAGCTTTTTTTGAAAAGAAAAAGGGGCAGATATTGGGGTCGATGTAGCTTGAGAGTTAGCATGACTAGGCCGCTTAAGCAAAACAGTTCGCATAACTGAACAGGCTGCTGGAAAAGACAGCTAAAAATAACAATTGATAAAGTTCTGATAGTGCACACAATGTGGGTTAGCAAAAACAAGATGTGTTCAAGGATATGGAGGCGATCTGTTGCTATTAGTATTAGTGCATAGTTACCAATCATAAGGGAATATGGGGTGCATGAACAGCCTGTGATTTATGTCTGTAGCCTATCCGAATAAGCGTGATCATGTGTGCAGATATGAAAAATGTATATAATCACACAAGCAGACCAATAAATAGAATTGACTGTGCATTGCATCAGTGTGTGAGAGTCATTCCTGTCCCTGCATGGATGCTGAAACTCGGCGTTTGAGGTGCCTTGAAAACAGTCAAAAGCATAATATGAAACTAATACACAATTTGCATTGTTGTTCACTCTGTAATGAAACCTTCATATGGTACAAAAAAAATCAGATTATTTCAAAACTATCCCGACTGAAAGTCCTGCAAGAGGAGTTAACAATATCAGACTTGAAATGACAGATGAAAACCAGGGTCAATATATGCAAAGAAATACACGAGAAAAAACAAATTTAATCCTATCTACAAAATGATGTAGGTCTTCATCTACCTACAGCTATTGGATTACTGTATATAATCCTCTGAAAGTATCAACTGCATAGTGATGTCCACTCAAAAAGGCAAATAGACTAGGACAAAATTACTGCTGAAGGACTAAGGAACATAGCAGTAAGCATCTCTGTGCTCTTCATTAATCTTCAGTGCACACTCTCCTGAAAATCATGTGCAGTTCTGGTTGCCCTATATCAAAAAGGACACAGTAAAACTTAGAAGCGCAACAAAAATTATCAAAGTAGCCAATGGTTTCTGTATGAGGAAGGACTTTTCTCTTTGGAAAAGAGAAAACTAGCAGGGGGTATGATACAGGATCACACGAAAATTCGGTCTGGAAGAGATCTCAGGAGGTCTCTAGTCCAACCACCCATTCAAATAGGGTGACCTCTAGGGGTTATCCAGTTAGATTTTGAAAAACCTTCAAAGCTGGAAACTACACACCCTCTCTGGGCAGCATCTTACACCGCTTCACTGTCCTCATGGTTTAAAAGCTCTTCCTTATATCCCATCTGACAATTTCTCATTTCAACTTAAGTCCATTATCTCTTATCTTCTGCATTGTGAAGAGCCTAGCTCTATCTTCTTGATGACTTCCTCTTAGGTATTGGAAGGTTGCTGTTTGGGTCTACCTGAAACCTTGTCTTCAGTCCTGGGTCAGTAAAATGGTGACATTCATGCAGAAGACAGATAATGATTGCTCAGTGTTTCCCATAACACAAAAGTCAGCAAATAAAATTTTTACACAAAAAGCTTATAAAAAAGAATTAACCACTTTTCCCCCCAGAAAATATACAGTTGTAGATGATGTATAATTGTAGACAATTTCAGACTTTGTATAATTCATTGCCGTATGATTTTGTCTCCTAGAAACAGGCTTTCGAACCCACAATTCATGAAGAAGGTCTGTAGAATCTTTAAACATGTCTACGTAAATTTTATGCAACATGTAGTTTCGGAAATACCTTTTTCAAATACTGTTAGACTCTGGGAAGCTTTGCAAGAAGAAGTATTACCCTAAACTGTCCCATTCCTTGTACACTTTCTATTTGTCTTTCTTTGTTAAAAACAGGGTGGTAGTCTAACTCTGGACAGCAGGTCTCAGGATAGTCTATGCCTTTACACATAGCAGTCAGAGCTGACAGACTTTAGAAAAATTGGCATAGGCACATGGGCTGGGTGCACTCTCCACTTTATGCTGAGTCCCTTTCAATGCCTGTCGGTTATTCACTCTTCCTTCTACCGCAGCAGCTTCTGGCTACTGCCGGATTTTCCCTCAAATATACACTCTTGACCAGCTTAATGGGAAAATGGTAAACAACAACGGCTTGACTGTGTAAATAGAGAAATACATGTTTAAAGAACACATTACTGCATCAGATCAATCACAATGAAAATGCAGGGGTGAGCAGGAAATCAACTTATTTTATGAGTTTGTATTGTCGTCATGGATGCAGGGAAATACTCACATGTGTAAAGAGAGAGTGCTTCTCTGAAAGACATTGTATTTCCACATATAGTTGTATTTATTCGTTTGTCCTTAAGCCACCCACAGGAGCTTTTAAAAACAGAGATCTGTTTCCATTCATGTTTCAGTGTTGTCTGCAGACAGCAGTGGAGTTACACTTCATGACAGGCAAACTTCAAAAGGTTTGGAGGTTCAAAGCTTACATGCGCTTATCTGAATTTCTCAGGTCTGCAAATCTCATGGTATCAGCCTGCAGCTTGGTACTTCAAGCACTTCCTGGTGAAATCCCAGATGGAAACAGAGACATAGTTCGACTTCAGAGGGCCCAGGCCAAGATATGCTTTCAAACTCCTGATAGGTGTAAGAGGAGGCTGGAGTCACGGTGCATGTTGGCAAAACCCAAAGCCAGACACGCACAGACTTATTTGATTCTTTGTGAGGATGCCACGCTACAGAAACACAGAAACTCAATTTCCATGCATCAAAAAAGAATAATTTTATGGTTTTTTATGATTACAATCCACTCCAAAATTCAACAGTTTACACGGATAGTATTTGCAGTATTACTTTTTTTACACAAAGAACAATGAAATCAACCGGAATCTCACAAAACGGAATGCACTGTATCTCCCTTATGAGTGACCAGTATTCTTGTCTTCCCTTATGTCATGAGCTGCATTTTGCCAAAGATATCTCTGCTTTCTATCTGTCTGTTTATATCATGCTCCTCTATTCTTCATTTGTTCTCCCATATGCGCATACTTGTAACCTCCTAAACCACATCGCATTAGAGTAATGACCTGTTGAAATGCCACTGCTTTAGCTTCTGGTACCTCTCAAGAGCAGTACAAAACTCGCAGAAAAGAAAAACCAGTAAGGGTGATTATTTTGTCAAACATAATCATTTCCATACTGACAGCTCAGCAATGAAATATACCTGTCTTAATAAAGTGTTTTGCTTAAAGCCTCCTCTTTGCTGAATAACAGCATAGAAAGTTTGACTTACTAGTTCATGGTAATTTCTGACTTTTCTGTTTTATAATTTTAGCTTGCATAAATAACTTGCTGTAGCAACTAAGAAGATTATTTATGTATGAACTATTGCTAATTGAAAATTAGTTGCAACATATCATCTAACATGCCAGTTCCTTTAAGTGTATCTGATATTGTAAATGACATATAGCATTCAGACGAGGCTAGTCTCAGACTTCATGATCCTCCCTTTTACTTCAGATTATGGCAGTGGTGGAGCTGCACTTAAAGTGAGTCCTGGCCAGGTCAGCAATAGAAAGTATATTTCGGTGTCTATAATTCCCACAATATAGTTGTTTTGCATCTCATTCATGTCACTTTGACTATGTTAGAGATGATGTTACAGATTTTACTAGCGATTAAAATAACTTTACTGTAATGTAGATAAAGTAGATGCTTTTCTATTTAGTAACATTTTTACCTAATATTTTTCTGTAGATGCAATTCTCTTGTCACTAATCATAGTTCTAGTTGAAAGTATTCTATCTGTCATGCATTAAGTGCAACAGGAATTTCTCCCTAGTACCACATTTCTACCCACTTCACGGGCATCTGGTGGCAAAATACGAATTAAGCATAACATAATGACATTTCTGTGGAGGTAAGGTGAAAAGGTAATTTGTCTGAAATAGGGGACTAACATTTGGGTATATGGAGAAAATCAGGCTTTTGGAACACTTAGGCAGAAGCAATTTACTAAAACAACTTTAGTAAGACATTCTTGAAAGAAAATTTACATATATACTTGTAATAAAATGATACTAGCTCTTACGTTAATGGTACAAGTTGAAATATAATAAATAGAAAAATCAGAATTATGCAAGTAGACACCACTGAGACAGCCTATTTCAACAAGCCAAGCATGCTCAGGTGATTCAGTGTATTCTTCATACTTCCGAAAGAAGTATGGCTTTTAACTTCACAGATTTGCTTGGATCCATCTTAAACTGTGACTGCTTACCAGCAAATAAAATGACAGAAAGCACAACAGATTCAGTACACGTTTCATCTTAAACTCAGGGACCACAGCACAAAATGCATTAATCTAGCTCATTTTCCAAAGACTGTACATAATATGCAGTTCATCTGACTCTCAGTAAAACATGATTTTGAGAGTTTGGCAGCCTCAGAGTGTTCCTGGGAATAGTTTATCACTGGTGTTCTCCATTTCCTTTCTTGATCCTCTCCTTGAGAGTCAGCCAAGCAAATGTTGGATAAATATATCTGATAGTTTCTAAAAAGTCTCAGCAGCTAATCAGAAATAACTGGACCAGATCTTGCAGAAATAAAACCCAATGTCTGGCTTTTAATATGTGGTTCTTAAACATAGAACTTTATCTTTAACAAACAGACCAAGGGAATGTTTTTGTAGTTCATTTAGAGTACTCTGGAGTTTTTTATAAATATACATGCAATTAAGAAGCGTTATATTAGTTGCTTCCTCCCCATGCTAAATTTTAATGTCCTTATTCCATAAATGAGAGACAGGCTATAATTTATAATTTTTCAATTTTGAGCAACCTTAGGATGCCTTTTATTCTGAAAAGTAATGGAAATAGTAGGAAAAAAAACCCAGCTCCTATTCAATGCCTTAATAAACCCCAGATTTTGACCATGCAGATAATGAAACAGAAAGCATTCTTTCTTTTCATTACAAAATACATTAAAAATACAAATCGAGGTTGTATTCTGTGTTTTACTGACTATCATAATTTTTACCAATGTGAGCAGCATTCTCTAGATGGCAGGGACTTTTCAACACAGATGTACTCTTCTGAGCTGCAGTGGCTATCCTGGAAAGTAACGTATGTTACTGCTCCATTAAACAGTTACAGCAACACTGGAGGCACCAACACTTGATGTGCTTCTACCCTCAAGACCACCAAGAACAAAGAAAGAAATAAAAGGCATTTTCACAGAATCACAAATTGGTAGGGGTTGGAAGGGACTTCTGGAGGTCATCTAGTCCAACCCACTTGCTAAAGTAGGTTCACCTAGAAGCGGCTGCACAGGACTGCGGCGAGGCAAGTTTTGAATATCTTTAGAGAAGGAGACTCCACAACCCCTCTGGGCAGCCTGTTCCAGTGCTCTGTCACTCTCTTGTTCAGATGGACTTCTCATGCTTCGCTTTGTGTCTGTTGCCCTTTCTCCTGTCAATGGGCACCACTGAAAAGAGTCTGGCCCCTTCCTCTTGGCACTCATCCTTAAGATATTTATAGGCATTTATAAGACCCCCCCTCAGCCTTCTCTTCTTCAGGCTAAACAAGCCTAGCTACCTCAACCTTTCCTTGTAGGAGAGATGCTCCAGTCCCCTCATCATCCTCGTAGCCCTCCACTGGACTCTCTCCAGTAGCTCCTCATCTTTCTTGAACTTGGGAGCCACGAACTGGACGCAGTACTCCAGATGGGGCCTCACTAGAGCAGAGTAGAGGGGGAGGAGAACCTCCCTCGACCTGCTGGCCACACTCTGCTTAATGCACCCCAGGATACCATTGGCCTTCTTGGCAACCAGGGCATACTGCTGGCTCACGGTGAACTTGTCATCCACCAGCACTCCCAGGTCCCTCTCCACAGAGCTGCTCTCCAGCGTCAACCCTGAGCTTGTACTGGCTGACTTCTGAAGTGAATGGCCTGGACTTCTTTGGTTATAATCACTGACATAGTATTAAGATGTTCTTACCTCAGAGCCCTTTTCCTTGGTCACAATTTCAGTGACTAGTGTCTTTCCTCACTGGATAAAGCCACATACCCTCCAGAAGTGTTCCTTCAGGGGTCCTCTCCTTACAGCACTTGTCCTCTAGAGAAGAGAGAGGAACAAACAGTTGTATTTGTGTTCCTTCTAATAAAACATGTCTGAATGGACTCCATCTTTTTTTTCCCTTATTTACATGTGAGTAATACAAAAATCTAGCAGATTCATTATGCCTTTGTCCTTCATCTCTCTAGAAGCCAACTCAGAGAACTTGCAACTGTACTGCCAATTAAATTATCCTCTTCCTTGCAGTAGTAAAAGCCTGTCATTAGGTACTATCAATCTCAACACCTTAGAGTGGAGGGATCCTAGAAAAATTGTTCAAGTTTGTATTTCTATGACTTTTAGCTGGATGAGGTAGATTCTGCCTGGCAGTAACTCCCTACATAGGTGAGGCGTAGTCAAGTGTACAGTCACTGATCCTTTAGGATCTTGTGGCTAGTGCTAGTGGGTAATATAGCTGGTGGTTAAAACATGCAGTATTCTTGCACATTCCTTGTTCTGCTCCATTGTCAAAAGCTCTTGTCTGTCTCCCCTCTACCCTCCTCCTGTTACGTTATTTAACAAAAAATGGCCAGGTATTTTGAAATTTCACTTCCTGGACTGAAACTTGTTTACTAAAGCATATAATGAGCCCAATATGCTTTTCAAATATCCAAGTAACCAGAAAGCTCAACACAAAAAAAAGCACCAAAACCTCACTGCACGCCTCTCTGGATTTCCTTGAGATTACATTACACTCAAAGCCCTAGTACAATTGTGGGCACTACGATAAAATGGAAATTTACTGAAAATGACAACTAAATGTTAGGTATATCCCACCCTCTTGGCAACTGCTGTAATGTGATTTCTAAATATTTCATTACCCAGAGTCATTCACAGAGATTTCTGTGGGATCTAGTATGGGTCAGAGCAGAAGACCTTGTAAGTTACTACTATTAATGCTGACTGTCTAGTATTTCTTTCAGTATGTGCTTTTAGTATATGTGTCAATTAGATTAAGTTGCTTCTGTTTGGGCTTGACTCGAACAAGTGACATGAAAAAGTGAAGTTGCAGAGGTTTAATTGGAACAGACAGTAAAATAAAAGGAAGATAGAGCTAATCCCAGGCATAACAATGTATCATATTACATATTGCCTTGACTGTCCAATCAAGCCATGAATCATGAACAAGATTCGACTGACTTCCATTACCCAGACTAATTTTACCTTCAGTTGTATTCAGGGATTAATCAATTTTTCGATAGAACAACTTCCTGCTTGCTACCAGCCCTGAAATTGGTATTATCATACTTTAAAAAGTTTAATTCATATATGGAAAGCAAAGTCTCTTACAAGTAGTGCTGCACGCTTTCAAGATTTTATGGCAAGTTTCATAGCATTCCACTGTTTGCCTGAAATCCTTGCTCTGAGAGTCTTGTGGGGTCTTGTCTTTTTTTGAGTGAAGTTTTCAGTCTGTAATGATTGCACAGAAAAACTTCAAAATGTGACCTATTTTTACAAAACACAAAAACTCAAAAAAACCTCAACCTTAACAATACAAACATTTTTTAGATATGCAGTGCACGTGTCTTAAAAAAGATTTCATTGCTAAGTCAAATTCAGACCAGTCATTCTAAGTGTTTGACTTGGGCAATGATGCAAATATCTCAACAGTAAAGTCAATATTTTTGTCCACACTTGATCCTTTATTACATCATTCCATTGGCTTCATGCTATACAATATGCTGGTCTCATGCAGTGTCAGTTTGTTTGTATCAGCTAACTAGGTGTTCATTATATACTTGCTACCATGATATCATTCTGGATACCAATGCACCCAGTGGACTTTGCCATGCTTTTGGACTCCTTGCTTAGTTTTTCTAGTTCCTGTGCATTTCACTTCACAAAAGCATTTATATCAGTAGACCAAATTAAATAGCGGTCTAAGCAAACCTAGGTCATCTTAGGATCAACAGAACAGTGGAATAGGACCTGTTTGCAGCAAGGCTTAATTTTTTCTAATGTGTTTATTCTATAGTGAAAACAATATTAATCATACTAACTAGGAGTACCAAAACTTTTGTCTTTGAAACTGCTTTAGTATCATTAATTGCAGGAATTAAAAATTAAGTGAATGTAATTTGTGATATATAATCTGCAACTAAAAATAGCATTTTACCACTTACAAATACATTCCACCACATAAGGTTTCTTGAAATAGAGAATTTTAGATGTTAAACTTTTTTTTCTGTAATAAAGACCATTGTAATGGAGATATGATCTTCATTACAATTACTGCTGCAGGGATTCCTGAAACAACTTACAAAAAATTCGCATGCAAAAGCAGTAGAAAAATAAATGTTAAGTATTGTACTTACCTCAGACTGAAAATGTTCAGGTCATCTAAATACAAAGCCAGAATACACTGCTATTTAAAGTAATTAACAGTAATTTTAAAGTAAATATTTTAGATTGTCAAAATAGCCACAAGACTCAGGAGATTAATACTACGGCTTAGTGTAGGGAATGGATTCACTACATTAAAAAAATTATCCTTTTCATAAGCAAAGTAAATGTCACAAATGGCCTCCTATAATTTACTTGGTTTTATATCTTACTCTCTGTGGATGCTTAAGGCTGATTTTCAGCCTATCTCCTTTCATGACCCTCGAGACTCTTTATTTGCCTTCATGCAATAGAATCCCTCAACATCAGAATCATAGATTATCTCCTCTTCTCTTGTCAGTTCTTCATCAATACTGTTCTGTTACTTTATTGGAGTTTCAGCTACCACATTTGCTGCTACTTTACAAGTCACTCTCTGCACTATGCTTAATCCCATGTTTTCAGTTGTCTTGCTAACGTACCACCGTCATCTCAGAAAGCTGCTTGCTTTGCTCCTGTTTTCTGTCTACCACTTCCCATTTCTGCACCAAATACCGACGTTATCCATCTTGTTTTCAAAACTTGCTCCCTCATTATCAGTTCAATGCTTTCTCACTTTTCTCCCTCACATTCTCAACACTTTCCAGGACTTCCGATGCAGCGTTGTGCCACAATGCTTACCGCTGGGCCCCACTCGTCTGTCCCCTAATGTACTATTTTAAATGGCTGTCAAAGATTATTTATCTGCTTTTCTTCTTTCTCCCTGTCTCCCCTGATCCTTTGCAGCTTTTGAGGCATGTCTCCTTGTCTGTCTTCTTCCCCTTCCTCTTTACTCATTCGACATTCCTAAATGGAAACGGATCTTTACAAACTTTATCTCACAGAGTCCACTCCAATTTCCTTTATCATTGCACCTTATAGCTTGCTGCCCTCGTGGTAGTACCTAACCTACTCCAAAGTTGCTTTTCTCAGTAATCCTATTTCCCACCTTACAATTACCTTAACTCTATTTTGGTTATTCAGTTCGCGTAGTCTAATACTTTATTCTCTGAACTGATCAGGCATATCTTCATTTCAAATTGAGTGACCAAGTTGTGATCAACTATAAAAATAATAAGGCTATTGCTTCTGCCTTTCATGACCATGCAAGTGAAGAATCATCTCTAGTTCTAATACTTGTGCCCACAGCTTAAAAAATATCTAATATCCACTGATTTCTTGGCAGTTAAATTATGTTGTTAGCAGTCAAAAACAATTGTAAGATTGGTTGAAGAGAATGACCATTTTTAAGTGGTTTTATCCGTCCATGTCTAATAACATAGACAACACCACATGATTTGTATGTTGAAAGATTAGCTGAATTTTTAAGTGAAAATACTGCCATACTATATCCGAAAGACAAAATGTCGTATTAATATAGAGAATGTTGAACAGATGTGAACAATTTCTCAACGTAACTTTTAATTCCTCACATAGAAATTGACTGTTGCTAATGCTTGGCAATATTATCCTACCTCACAGTGTTCTATCACAACGCAACATGAACCACAATTTGGGACTATATTCCAGTGGTTTGCAATTCTACATTTATCATGAAGGTTGTGTTTTGCTGTTGCTTCAGGTTAGCCTGTTTCATCCCATTCTGCTCCGTGTCCATGAGGAGTATTCAGAAGTGAACAGGTTTGCCTCATCAGTGGAATGAAAACTCACTTTCTAATGACATTCCATCATGCTCCAATTTGCCTTTGTTTGAGAATATTGGAGACTTCTAGATGCATGTTAAAATGACACGAGATAAAATTTCAGCTGCAAGTAAACAGCAAAATTCAAGAAGGGTTATCTGACTGTTATTTAGAACTTTAGAGAAATAATAGTTTGTTAATGGGGAATATCTGTTATAGAACTAGTGAAGAGACGTGATCCTATTTTGTAAAAATGCACAAACTATAGCTGTCCAACAACTCCTCACCTGTAGTAAAGTAACTGTGCTGTGAAATTAACATCAGTCTTTATAAAAGTGTTTTGGGGGCATAATAATGGAAGGAATAGAAAAGAATCAGCCATGACAGATGTTTTATTGCAGGGTCTGTCTGTCTTCAGACAAGAAAAACATCAAGGCAAAGCAGACACAAAGAAGCATGGTGCCGAAGCTGCAAGAAACTGTTCAGATACAATAAATGCATAACTCACTGTCACGCCACAGAATTCAAGTGTATTGTTAAAACTCCTTCAATTTGGATAAATCTGTGTAACCATGTCAGTTAATTCACTGGATTCATTTCTCACTGAAGTACCAGTCAGTTTGAACAGATCTTACCTTTCTTTGTAAATAAAATAGAAACAGTAAATCTTTGAGACGCTTAGCAGCTCGGGAACAAAGAAAGTTACTCGCTTTATCTGATTTTAAGGAATTTGAACTGACCACCAAAAGCGAAGCCCAGAACCCACAAAAACTACCTGGCCTATTGCTTTTGAGAGCTACTCTTGCTCCTCAGAACTTATGGAGCTGAAAAAATGATATCTAAATGATGACTGACACTTAAAAATACTTCCCTCAAAACCACAGAGAACTACCAATCACCCTATCGTAGAATCATAGAATCAAAGGTTGGAAAAGACCTCTAAGATCATCGAGTCCAACCATCCACCCAGCATCACCACGGCTACTAAACTATATCCCAAAGTGCCACATCTACACATTTTTTGAACACCTCCAGGGATGGTGACTCCACCACCTCCCTGAGCAGCCTGTTCCAAGGCCTGATCACTCTTCCAGTAAAGAAATTTTTCCTAATATCTAATCTAAACCTCCCCTGATGCAACTTGAGGCCATTGCATCTCGTCCTATCGCTAGTTACCTGGGAGAAGAGACCAACGCCTGCCTCACTACAACCTCCTTTCAGCTAGTTATGGAGAGCAATAAGGTCCTCCCTCAGCCTCCTCTTCTCCACACTAAACAGCTCCATCTCCCTCAGCCGCTCCTCATAAGACTTGTTCTCCAGACCCCCCACCAACCTCATTGCCCTTCTCTGGACACTCTCCAGCACCTCAATGTCCTTCTTGTAGTGAGGGGCCCAAAACTGAATACAGTACTCCAGGTGTGGCCTCCCCAGTGCCGAGTACAGGGGCACGATCACCTCTCTACTCCTGCTGGCCACACTATTTCTATTCACTGGGCAGAAGCATTCCACACAGATTTATCCAGCTACACAGCCATCACTCAGCTTTTAACCTTCCTTCATATTGAAGGAGAAATGCTAAAAGATACTTTTTCAACTTCAATAGCTTGGATCTCTCACAGTCAAGGCTTAGACAAGATACTGTCCTGCTGGAATATACAGGCAAATTTTTTCTTGGCTTTGAACAAAAGAAGTTTGTAGGCTGATACTGTAAGATATCCTTGCAGGCTTTTTTCCAGTGAGTTTGCAATACTGTTGTCACACATGTTAAATCTTATCAACAAAATGGATTTGCACTCATCTGGATCAACTCAATTAGTAGCAGTCAAAGCATGTCTTCCATCAACTTACCCAGCATTTCTTGCTCCCCAAAATGTCTAGCAGCCCAGCAGACTCCCTGGGATCACATAATCAAACATGCCTACTTTCCATAGCAGATTTTGAATTTCAGAGTGTTCTTCGATAGCCCTCTCTGCTTACTGCTTCCCCTGTAACATCGACTGCTGGGTTCTGCTAGCATGTTTTTAGTAACAGCACAGTATTCCATATTCTGGAACAGAAATACCACATCAATACGATACAAGTCAAACTCCAATGGTTCATCAAGAGGCAATTTTGAGTTAAAAGGAGAGGCTTACTGGCCTTTTCCTCTCAGCCTACTTGGGTGGCATCTTACAAAGCCAAGGAGGCAGCCTGCTTTCCATTCAGGTAAAGAAATTCTCCTGTCTGCTTGAAAATTAAGAGATTCTTTGCAGTCTGGGCACCCAAGTGCATGACAGGATTATGACATACCCAACCACCCACATTGTCGCAGAGTGGCTTCATTTTTTAAAAAAGCCCACAAACACTAGGATGAATTTTAAGGTGGAGAATGCTCTTGAAGCACTGTGTTTAAGTGGAAATGCACAAGTGGTACTTCACACACAGACACACGTTACACCAAAAAAAGCAACAAAATAACAGCAGATGTATTTTTTTTTGGTCCTGTATAGTACAAATACTTCCAAAACAAACAACCAATAATTAGTCCTCTCCACTCAGCTTCTGAACATGCTCTCCAGCAGGGATAAGAATATATAGTTAGGATCTCACAGTCTGCAAGAATTTACTGAGGGGGAGAGGGGAGTTCAGCCAGCAAAGTGGCCTGTTTTCTTCTCATGGTCTTTTTGCAAACTGATCTCTGTGAGCTCCCCATCCTCCCTTAAACACTGGTGAAAAATTGTGATGAAGTTACACACACATCTAAATCTACATATTTCTCTCTGTTTCTTAAAATGTTTAAAGGCTTGTTCTTGACAAGACCTGGGTCTCCAGGAAAGCAGAAACTCACTTAGAAACCTAGCTAGACTTGCTCCAAGACACAAAATTCTTGCTGTTCCTAAGAACCTGAGCTAGATGATGCAATTTCCCAACTATATGTATGTGAAAATATATTTGAGACGTAGTCTGGGAAAGGAATACTACATGTGCCAAGGTGTCATACAGCCAGGGCAGAAGGCAAGGTGTGAGAGCAGGCAAAATCTTCCCTTCTCCTCCCTCTTCCCTCTCTGCTCCCACTTTACACAGACCCTTCTCAGAGAAAGGTGGAGGCTGATGAAGGTAGGGAAGCAGAAAAATTACCAGTTTCTTTACCTTCAGGCTGGTAAAGAAACAGAAGAGACATTCTGGTCCTGGAGCATTTCACATACTGATCTCCTGTCATTCAGGAGCGGGTACTATTCAGGCACCATTTCAAGCTGCCTTCAAGGTTAATGGAATAATTTTCTTACTGAAAAGATTAAATTGTAACCAACTATGTTACCTTTCTGTAAAGTTCGGGAAAGTTAGTTATTTCTTTGTACAAGTTACGTAGCTTGACAGCTTTAGAATCAGGTTAAAAATAAAGAGATCAGTAATGCTTAAATCATGATTTTGTATGATGGAAAATAAGAAAAAAATATGTTATTGTTTTATGTTGGCCCAAACTACTAACATAGTTTCTTGGAAAACTGAAATGTTGCCATCTGGCTTTCATTCTCCCTAGACTGTTAGTGAAAAAAAAAAATAATAATCTCTCCTACAAGTAGAATAATGCAGTGATAAGTTGCTGGTGTTTATGTTAATCTGTTCCCACTCAGGAATGTACAAACTTAGAACACAGCTTCTTCTCATAAATGTTCAGGCATCTATCGTAACCTTCTTGGCACTTAAGGAACAATTTACTGTAACAGAGCTGAAAGAAAGTTGGGTGTTTTTTTCATTTCAAAAGGAAAACAATTCAGATCCTGTGCTGTCATTGGCTCTATAAAACAAACAAAAGTGTTTATACCATTGAAATGCCTCACATCTTGGAACTTGTGTGCACAAAGAAGAGGTTTTAGACAGGAGGATGTCTGTGACAAGTCGTCAGAGATCCCATGATCTGTACAAAGAGAAGACAACTTTGCTATTCTGGGGCTTACATGCACACAATATAAACATGCCCTCCGTCAGTAAAGCACACTGGTAAATATATCCAGAATTACGGCATTATCTGTATTTAAACCATCTGTTTGTGTAGTGTCTTAAATACAGAGGGCAAGGCACAAAGCTATATTTTACATCAGCTATTTACTTGCTACACAGGATTGAGTTTTAGAGCTAAAGCCCAGTTTGGGTAGCTGTCCTGCTGTATTAGCTATAGTCACCAAGTGAGACCATCAGCTCATTTCAGCGAGAAAATGGCAATGCAACACATCACCATGACTAATTTTACCTAGAGTATGGTAGCTGTGTTACAAAACACTAACTAAAACATACTAAGGGAGAAGCATTGCCCAGAAAATCAGTTCTGGTAAGCGCATCAGACTCAGGTGAGACCTCACAGAGTGCTGCTGGGTCTGTAGCTTCTCTAAGGCAACTCCCCCATGTTTGCTCGGAGTTGTAACTTCATGCAAGCTTTTCTTGGAAAGCAGGCATTTCTCCATGGGAGCAGGTCTTTTTTTCCCCATCATTTTACACAGCCCTTTCAGACTTCTCTCTCAGTAGTGAATAACACCTGGTTGTTTCCTGGGATATGTCGCAGCCTCATTCCACCTCCCTGGTACAGACCCATTGACTCTACACACCTGACGCGATCAGGTCCCGGAGCAGACGTGGGACTACAGCACTGCTCAGCATCCATGGGACAAGACGCAATTCCCACCCGTCCTCGTGCTCCAGCTACTCCCCAGCACAAGGCTCCGTGCTTTGAGCCCCTCAGCTGACACGGGAACATTCCAATCACAGAGCTATCAGTAGGAAATATCACCTTATCACACAAACAAATGAAGGGAGCCTTATACATTTAGTAAAAAAAGAAATTGAGATGTCTTAGAAGCCATCAGGTGAACTGGAAAGCAACCTGAAGGCATATTATGACCCGTTTTCCTGGCCACAGATCCAGGGAGACACTAAATTCTTTGAGAAGATAAAATCTTGACTTTGGAAGTGGTGTCCAACCTGCTGTCAAAGCTGTTGTCATTTCTGGCCACTAAAAATCAGAAACTTCTGGATAGAAGAATATTAGGTGGTACAGCTTGAGATAAGGGTAAAGAATCTGCAACTGGATTCTTCAACACCTAAAATCCTCTGAGAACCAGGAAAAAAGCAAGCCTTACCACACACATGTGAATGCACACATACAGGCCCAGCTTCAGGAATTAAATGTACCTGGTAATCTCCAGAAAGAAAGAAAGGAGCTTCTGTGTGCAAATTAGAGTTAGCTGCAGGTTCAGGTCGCAGCGCACGTTATTTGCGAGACAAGCACAAAACGGGGTTGTAATAAACTTGAGTCTGTCAGACTTCATCTTTGGATTCACTCTTCCGTCTCGAGCCTTCTCTATTTTCTTTGTTTTACTATACATAAAATGGCCATTTACATTTGTGTGTGTGTGTGTTTGTAGACTAAATGTGCTTCATTAAATTTATAGGTATAGTGTGCTTTTTAGTTTTTGTTCTTTATAGAGAGTCTGGTAAGTAGAGGCAATAATAGTAAACCACTACCTCCAAAATTATGTTACAGGACGTTATTACAAAACCTGTAACTGTTCTGTTATTTATAGTCTCTAATTTACTGTTTTTGTCTAAGCAACCGTCAACTAACTGTACTCTTAAATCTTGCTCTTTTGCTGAGATGTTTAGACTACCACTTTTATTGTTACAGGCTTTTATTCTTCAGTTCATTCCTCAGGGATTGTTTAAGTGATTTGTTTCCTGCCTATGTGCACCGACAGCCCAGACGCTGAGAACTGGATTAATAGGAAATATCTCATGAGTTGGTCTCATGACTGAGAGTCCCATAAATGAGATTTGATAGCACGTATAATTAATGCTGCTACACAACTGAGTAGTTTTACCTGTGATCAGAGATGCAGGACTAAATGTTCATACTGTCTGCCTAACGTGTCACAACAATTTTTACTTCCGTCTTTTTCTTACACTGTATTTGGAGGAGAGTGCCGAGTCTGGGAATCCTTACATAACTCTAGAGCAGACCATTTCCCAAAAGAAAATGAGCAAATGCAACTGGAAGGCATGAAACTGAGCCACAAGTTCTCCTTTCATCTTCAAATAGGCACACACAAGGATGGAGCAATTCGGAGGCTGTGAAAAAAAGTGTAGATCACTGCTATCTTGTCAATCTTAGAATGCCTGTCTGAAAATTATAAATTATGGTGTTTGTTTTTTAAAAGGAAACAAAGAGTTTCCACTTCCAGTGAAGTGGCACCATTAATAATTTTCCATGCCAATCCTGGTTGATTAAAAACAGACACAAATTATACCTCCCATATTCTGCAATAAAAGAAAAACAAACTTAGTAATAAAATATGAGGAAATCCTCCTATTTCATCTTAAATGCCAGCCAATGCTTTGTTCCCCTGTCATGATTTTAAAGGTCAATTATGGAAAAAATGTTCTGGAGAAATTGTAAGTACTGAGGTTTTTCTAACAAGAATACGATACCTGGAACTTGTAACATTCGTGTTTACGAATTTCTGCTGAATTGCTCATTCACTAGTTAACTTCCAGAGTCAGCAATGGAAGCCTCATTTAAGTGTAACCTAAAACCTCTTTGTGGACTGAAAAATGTCAATACAAAGGTTAATTCCTTACAGAAGCTTCTTTTAGAAGTGGACATAAAAGTATTATAGCCAATAAGCTGAAATGAAGCCCTTCTCTCATTTGTAATTTCTATGCACCATTTTCCCACTAATTAATCTCTCAGATCGCTTAGGAATGTCAATAAATAGTTTTTTGTTCAAATGCAGTTCAACAAGATTCTCAATGTAATTTCTTCCTTTTTGCACAGAATGATTCTAACCGCACCATTGTTCTCGCTTATTGGTGCAGGAGTAAACTCAGCAAGCAGCTGTATCACAAAAAACAAATTAGTAGAGTTAGTAAATGACATAATTCAGAGGCAGTTTTTCAAAAACAGTCATGAAATGGATTGTCAGCACTAGAAATGGTAGCTTGTGTGGAGTGGCATGAAACACCTAAAAAGAATGGTGCTTAGAAGTAGAGCTTGGTTCTTCCTTTCTTCATAGTTTCTGATTCTTTTCTTACCTATCTCTTTGGGAGTTTGAAAGAATGTCTAGTTAATTGGGTTTTGTTTGATTAACCCAGTCTTCCCTCAAGCATTCCCAGTCAAAATATAAGGTAGCTCAAAGTGGTACTTATATGAGTAAATTTCCAAAGGACCACTGAATGCAAAACAATAAATTATAAACAAAGTTATGACACTTCTTAACTTTGTGAAGAAGCACAGACAGGAGTCCAACGAACAAAATAATTCAGATTATTGACAGTTGCACACTGGAAATTCACCTCAAATTTTGAAAGATTGGTCAGAAACAGGGACAGAGAGCAGCAAGGGATTAGATGCAGGAAAGAATACACATCCTTATATGTCTTATATGTGCTTGATAGTCTTTCTAATATGAGGATTTCCAGAAGAAAAATTGAGGAAAGAACTTACCACTGGTGGTGGTTAGATTGCATGCACAGGCCTGGGGAGAGGAGTGTAGGTCTACATGCATACCTACTTAATTTCTGTGATAGTTATGAAGTAACTTGCCTATAAGATTTTTTTTTCCTAAATACTGCTAACTAGAGTCTGAGCTATATCCTGACACATAAGGTTTCATGTCCCTTTCAAAAACCTTAACATGAAAAAAATAATCGTGTCATAACCGTGGATAATATATTAACTATTTAAAATGCAGTTCTCTGTATTTCCCTAATCTGGCTAAATTCATGGTTTAGAATGTACACAGAAGCTCCTTTTAACCATTAATTATTTTATGTGCCTTTATTGGATCTCCTCTTTTTTCAGTTAAATAGCCTCAGTCAGAGTCCAAAGGTTGGATACACATTTAATAGTCTAAAAACATTGTCTTAGAATGTACAAATCTTTCATCTTTCTTACTTCTAAAATGAAACAAAACAAAAGACTATTTGTGATACCGAGTTAGGTATTAAACACACTGGTTCTCATTATAATGAACAATGAGCATTAAAACCGCACCCCTAAGGATGCTCCCAAGTAACACTAAACCAAAAATCTGGAGTATCACTGTCCAAAACTGCTACTCAGCACCTAAGCTGATCTACCACTGCTGTGCCATTCACCTCTTTTAGAGGGAAAAGTAAAACGAGTGAAGTTTAGATGGATACTTAGTTAATTCTTACTGATTACAAGACATACTTTTCATGTATTTAGTATCCTGTCATTCAGGTATCATTTTTTTCAACAAGTCTTTGTTTGTTTCTGAATGTTAACAAAAAAAATGTAAATTTCATTTCTTACTCTCCAATAGAAAATAACATGAACTCACTCCAAAGAAAAGCAGTCAAAATGGCATTATTAGCTTTGTGCTGTATGTCATGAATGAAATTGAGAAAAATAACCTCAACTGTAACATGAAGAATTAATATTCACAGTGAGTATGCTGTAACTAGTTCAGGCAACCGGAAACTCTCAGAAAACAAGAAGAACTTTACAGGAGAAGCTCTTATGGGAGGAAAAAACCCTAGTTTCTCTACAGAGATGTTTCAGTGAAGGAAATAGGAAGTATAGGTTTGATTTATTACACTGTACTAGCTTCTTGACATCAGTACAATCTGAATTATTTTATATAGTGAGCCTGCATTCTCCCTGCATTTTTCCTGAACTAATTAATTCACACTAAGCAAAATCATCTTTCTTTTTCAATCACAGACAGTAGAACAATGAAAGATGACTTAATTTCACACAAAGAAAAGTATTTTAAGAAAAAAATTTTGATCAATATTTGAATGTAGATTACATCATAGCTGAGTTTGGATTTGTTTTGGGAGTCATCATAAGCAAAGTGCCACTTGATTTTCAGCAACAAAGTATTGCCAACAAGCTTACCAAGGTGAGCAACTGCAAAAACATTTGGAATACTTCATGACGTATAGGAACTCCAGTATATTCTGGTCAAGCCATGCTTCTGGGTCTTTATTCTTTATTCTGCAGTAAGACTGGTATATCTTCCAGGAGTATATAGTGGGTAACTTTACCTTTTTTTGGCTAGCTATCTGTTCATTTCTAACTCCAAGTAAATTCATAAAAATTATATCTGTGGAAAATTTGGTCAGTCTATAACAGTCACCACAGACCATGTGATGCAATCAAAACTTAATTGTGTTTATAACTTTAAAGCAATCGTAATATTCATTGTAGTATTAGCAGTAGGCATTACTCAGTTCACAAATTTTCACTTGCTTAGAATCATGTCAGCACCAGGATTTCTGTTCCTGTAACCGCATAGTAGCTATGGTTCATATATTGAAGCCTTTCACATTTTGACATCCATCCTCAAAATAAGAATTCCTTTCTTTCCTTCAACAACAGTTCTTAGTCAACTGTAGAGCTATGATGAGTCTGGAAGCTCTCCAATGACCTTTCTGGGCTTAGCCGTGCTAGTGGGACTACCCTGATAGAAGTCATGCATACACCATCTCATAACTACAGCACTCATTTCCAATGGATGTTGTAGTGTGTTATGTTCATCTCTTCAATGACATGAAAGCACTGCAGAAAATCTCTTTGGACTTCTCTCTGAAATGTAAGTGATGTTATTATCTCATATCATCTGATGGAGAACATTTAATTTCAAAGGTAAAACCAGAGCCTGCTTCGCAGGAGCATGCTGGTTGTTGTACAAGTCAAACCCTTGGAAGGAGGTAACTGCAAGGACCATGGACAGATCTTGCTCATTTCACCAACTGCTGTGAGCTCCGAGTTAGAAAGCTGTTTATAGCTAACACGAGGTGTGAAGTCCTTCTGTGTTAAGAGGACATACCTGGGAACAAGAACGAGAGAATGATGCAACCTACCAGGGTTCTGCATGTACACATAAGTAAAAAAAACATACCAGAGGTCTTACCACTCTATGGGTCCCTTGTCTCAGGCAAAATAAAGGACGTTAGTGGTCCAGCGAAACAAATGTTCTTTCAGTTAACACTACCTTTGCTCAGATCCCATCTGCACAAGACAGAAGTTGGTCATGATGAATTTTGGCAGTGATTTTTCTCGTTGTATATCTCCTCAAATCTTCAACATTACTTTTCAATAGTTCTAGAAAAGCCCAGTGGAAGCAGTGAGAGTAGTGTCTCCAAGCTGGCATTCACTTTGGAAAAAAGAATAGGAATTTTTTTCCCGGAAAGAAAATTGTACAAGTTCTTCAGGAAATTAAATAAGTTTTCCAGAAACTATGGATACTAATGTGTCTCAGAATTTCCCATAACTCTCCAAAAGGTGCTTGAATTACCTCAGACTTACCGCAGCAAAATCTCTCAGAAGGCACTGCTGTAGGTGTCTGCAGTATGTACTGTGGAGGAGATAACTAAAAGGTAGATGTCACAATACAGAAAAGCGGAAAGGAGATAAAACAGCAGCACAGCTGTACTGAACAAAGTGCATTCATTCCTGGAGCTTTCACTGTGCCTCGGTAAAAGCAGACCTTTATTCTACAAGTAACTATAACATAAACAAATTACTCCAATGCCCTATTCGCCTGGCCTCATACGTAATAAGGTTTTGTTGTTTCTTCTTTAAGTTGATTGAAATACAGCTTTGGCATTTCTACATGGCTAATGGACCTCATTCCCTTATGGTCCCAGATATCCCAACCTAAACTACTCTATTAATTATGGAGCACTCATTTTACATGCAAATCCTGCACTAGAATGGCTGTAAAGAGAACTGGCAGAACTATCCTACTACAGTCTCCTTTTCGACAGAATGACTTCATCCAGCCTGACTGGTCTGGCTCCCACATAATTACAGTTTTCACAGCTCAAGCCACAAGAGCAAGGCGATGGCATGTTTAATGCTTGCAGTTTGATGGTTTATGAGTTAAGGTAGGTGGTCAGGTGTGATTTCGTAGGCTCATCTGTCAGTCTAGTGCTGTATTTGCAATACTGTGAGACTAAATGAAAATGTTGTGAGCACTTTTTTAGGCTGGAAATATAAATGTTTTCTTTTCTGGAAAAGGCTGCTGACTAGTGTAACAGGAAGTGATCTAATATTTCATGTAATAGCCTTATTATTGCTAAAAGGTCTGAATTTAACTTAGGTAGTCAGCATTTCATGACATTCACTCCTTCATAGGTAGTATTTGACAGTGTGGTAGAAAAAAAAGGAAGAGAATAATAACTCACTTCAGTCACATCTCATTATATTAAAAGACAATTTGGCAATGGAGCAGCAAAGCTGTTTGAATGATGGGGTAAGGACTAAGGGGAGATTTGGCATAAAGATCTTCTATTTTGAAGATCTAGGATCAAATACCATTTTATTGCCACATAATCCCCAATTTTATGATGACAAACACCAAGATGGAGAGCTAAACCACAAGCATCATGCAGTGGAGAAGTTAGAATCATATTCTTAACACTTGAAGACATAAAAAAATACAGAGCAGAAAAGAAAATTGGTAATCTTTTCATTAAATGAGTCTTACCTTCCAGACGGATGCAAGGGCAAAGTGCTACCCTCAGAAGTTAGGCGGTACTTTGGTAGGATGCGGGCTCCAATTTCACAAAAAATATCAGGAAATAGTAACCCCAACAAGAAAAAATGTCAGTAAAGACTTTGCTTTTTTCCTGAAAGTTCTCCTGTTTTAAGGCTCCCACAAAACCAGTGTGGAAATTGTTGCTTGGGTTTTTTTTTTCTATATTGAATAAGAATGTGCCTCTTTCCCAGCTGAGCCCCCCTGTCATCCAAACAGACAGTTTTGTTCCTCGTGGAGTCTCATCCACATTCCCCAACTTCCAGGTATTCAGCCAAGTGTTACTTTCATATTTCCCTTTTGCATGCTATCTCCTCTAGGATATCAGACAAACTGTGTGTAGAAGACTGGCCTTCTCTCCTCCTCTCCCAACTGTGTTTTGAAGGCTTAACTAGATGCCACTCTACCAAGAGTGGGGCCCTGCCCTAGACAGTGACTGGATGGAGTCATATGATGTGTCAGGTTTAACAGCACAGAAATTTAACCATGTTTTTATGTTCATAGAGGCACTTCGTGAAAGCTAGCTCTAAGTAGCTCCACAATGAGGAATCAACTCCTCTTCAGTGCTGTGAATTGTTCTTTGAAGGTAATTCACTTTGCCTCAAGAAGATGCATGCTGCCTAGGCACCTAACACAAACTCTCTGAACCACCTCACTGGGGCCTGTTGCACTTCTTTGGCTGTTGCTTTTCTTATGTTTGAGGCACCAGCACAATTTGCTCAGCTCTTGCCCACATAAATGCCAAGCCACACCCAGATACCCAAAGAATAGTACACAAATCAACAAGCAAAGGAGACATCCTTCACAGACAGGCTTAAGTGTGCCTATGTCTGACACGATTCCCTAGCCCACCCCGAGGAAAGTATGAAATATATGCTTGAGGTCTATTATGAAATCAGGCAATGTAACTGTCCACAATAACAGTTCTTGTGCACTATTTAGTTGACTGTAGTACAGAAGAGATTATGGAAACTTGGCAGAATTATGGGATACACAACTAGCTTTTGGACAAGTATCTTTGCACAGGGAGAAATAATAATTGTAGTATGCACATGCCTAAAGATAGAACAGTGTTTGTCTTTAAAACACTTGAACCATAGACAGCCAACCTACTAAGAATCTGATCAGATGCATGCAATTCACCAAAATATATATGGACATGTCTTAAAAATTCATAACGGCTCCAGCTGAAAAAGTGATATTTGTATGCAAAGGTGTCTTCAGAGCCTGGTTAAATGAGATATTGACACAAGTGAAAATCTTTTAAGAAAACCAGCAAGAGACAAATGGGACTTAATAGTCAGGACAGTGAGGAAACACTGAAATAAAGCAGAAAACTCGTAAACTGGGACAGTGACATTCCACTGAAAAGTGAAATTACCTGTCAACACATATCTTTAGAAGTCAAATATTGCTTTCAAAGTAAAGGAATAAAGAAATCTATCTCCCAAAATTACATCATTTAATCTTCTCTTGTTTTGATTGAAGAAGAAAAGCACAAAATTTTTAAGAAAGCCAGTCATCCAAACAGCAGTTTATGTAGAAAACAAGTAAGTTGAGATTGCTGTTTATAAAAAATAGAGTTTGATTGTCTCTGTGAATCATAGTCTCTGGTTTCTTTACGATTTTCACAAGTGTAAGCAAAATTAATTGCAGTCATCACTAGGTAACAGTTGGGTCTACATAAAGCAAGCAAAATATTTTTTTTTTTCAACAGCTCTGAAGTGAACAATGTTGATACAAGTGTGGACCCAGATTTTCCACCTCAAGAGTACCTCAAATTATACTTTTCTGCACAGGAGTACCTCCATCTTTTTACTTGCTATATAATAAACACTTTAGGGAAAAGTAGACTTACGGCAGGCTGAAGCCTTTCAAATCACAGTGCTTTTGATATTGTGGACAAACAGTCAGCTAAGGAGAAAATTTCATCTTTTGACTTTCTTATCAACCAATTATACTTTCATCTTTGACTGACAAAGCTTTGCATTATAAGCTGTTCACAGAATGTCTAGGCATTTTAAAGAATTTCACAAGTTTTCTCCAAATTAGGTGACAGCAAAAGTAATCATACATAGTTCAGTCAGCTTCCTAAATCAACCTGAAATGAAGGTGTGGTTGTCACATCTGAGAATCTGATTAACTCTTAAAACAGATGAATTGCAGGACCCTTAATGGATTTTTTTCCCCTTGTTTAAGGCAACATTTTGAATTTATTGTTTAATTCAATATATACATTCCTCTATATCCTGAAAAGAGATCAGTCCAGGAAAGAGTATTAAGGAGGCCAGCCAGTACAGAATTCAGTGTTATTGCAGTACCCGCTCATAACCAAGATGAAACTGCAGTATTTCTTGCACGCATATATGGACAGAGTTGATAAATTCTACTTGTTGTAATGACTGGGGTTTGGAAAACCAAGCTAGATAATCTTTAAATGTGAAATGCACAAAAAATACCTAAGTGGCCATAGTCAGTCAAAGATTTCTGAGCTGGTCTTACAGGTAACAAATTATTCAGAGACGCAATTACTCTTGGCACATTGCATCAGTAGACACATCAGGATCTGCTAAGCTGCTTTAGACATTATAGGACTTCATTGCCATATTATTGCCATATTTTTACTGGTGAAGACCTGGTGACCTGGCAATCAACAACAAAAAGTTAGACAGAAAACAGGTATCATTTTCTGGCAGACTCTAACCATGTAACCACCAATAAATGGATCCCATATGGTCTTCATCAGCAGAAAATATGCCATTTGCTTTACTTAGCTGCATTTGATGCCTTATTTAGGTGGAGAGATATGAGGGATCTTGACAGCCTGACAGGAACCTCATGAGGTTCAAGAACAGTATAAGCAGTATAAGCATTACCAGCAGATGATTTTTCCCCTCTGTTCAGCACTTGAGAGACTGCGTTTGGAGTACTGTGTCCAGTTCTGAGCTCCTGATACAAGACTGGAGCGAGTCCAGTGGAAGGCCACAACATAGTTAGGCACTTGCAGTATACAGCATATAGGGAGAGTCTTAAAAAGAAAAGTCTAAGGTCTTGCAGGTCTTCAGTGACCTAATGGGAAGTTGTAGAAAAAACAGAGCCAGACTCCCCTGGGTACACAGTGATAGGACAAAAGGCCACAGGCGCAAGATGCAGCAATGAAAATCCTGATTCGGTATCAGGGGAAAGAAAATTTAAACCATTAGAGTACCCCTTGTTTAGAACAGGGTTACCAAGATGCCCAGAGAGATTGTGGAATCTCCAACCTTGGAGATATTCAAGACTGAACCCGACATGACTGTCAGAAAACTGGAATAAGCTGGCCATGTTCTGAGCTGAGGGTTTGGTCAGAAGACCCAAGAGGTGTCTTTCAGACTTACATACACTAGGACTTTATGATGCCACTGGCTTCCATCTGCCTGCTCTAATTTTGTAATGACTAAACTATACGTTTACAAAATTGATGGGTGGGAATAGTTTAATCAAAGAGGAACAGAAGAAAGATGCAAAAGACCAGAAGTGATTTAGTGAGCTGTGCTGGTGATGTTGGTGATAGCAAAGACTAGCATTAAATAGCTGCCAACTACAGGAGCCACCAACTATTTTGCAAGCTTGTTCTAAAGCTCCATTTGAAATATATGTAAGGTAGCATTGAATAATAAGTGAACCAAAACCTAAAACCCAATATTTCATATCATCTGACAGATGCTCACTGTGTTGAGACATCAGCCATCAAGTAGTTCACTGCTGCACTTCTGCTGTATTTAAAGAAACTTAATAATGCACAGCAATTCTTTTCAGAGAATTGCCCTCCCCTTCACTTGTACAAATTGGCCATGAGCTGTTTACAATTTTGAGGATTTTTTTCTTAATTATTCAAAATTATTCATTCCAAAATTTCAGCAAACAAGCAGTGGTCTATAGCTTGTGAATGAGCTGTTTGTTGCCAGTATGCAGCATGGACTTCGTCCAAAACCTGTTGAAGTTGATGGAAAATCTCCCACTGACTTAAAATAGGCTTTGGATTGGCCCTGAGTGGTAATATTCGTTTTGATTGGAATTATAGGTCACATGGCATTTTTTTCCAATATTCAGTGTTTCTGCCAACTTGCTGGACAATAAGAGCATTTGTCTGAATTTTGACACAAAGAAAATACAGAACAGCCGTTAATACAGCCAGAATGAATTTGTTAAAAAAACTCAACTATTCATCAAAAAGAAAATGGTAGTATCTGCCCAGACATAGTTCTTTTGGACTCACATGAAGGAAAGTTTCATGTGATTAGGGGATTAATATTTACAGAAAAGTGTACCCACAGCACTTTTGTGCTGAATAGTTGTGCGTGTGTGTGTTCCCTCCCTTACCGCTTAAAAAATGGTTGTGAATTAACATGGACAGAGCTTATTTTGATAAGGGTCAAAAAATTGGAGGGTTTTTCCTTCCATTTTGATCAATAATTAGAAGTCTTTCAGACTTTGTAGGTAAAAACATTTAGTATGTCTCTTCCGATTACTAGACCCGAACATGCTGTACAAATAAACTAGGTTGCTGGTAAACCTAAGACATCCCAAATATAGGCTGCAATTCCTTAAATATGCAAATATTATATACTTAATTTCTCTTCAAGATTCTCACATAAAAAACTTGCTGCTTACTTACTCAGCTAAGTAAATCACACAATAGTTCATGTCTTTTACTCTTTTGCTTGATGACCGAACACACAGCTTAAGTCAAACTGCACAACATCAGGTACTTTTACAAAAAAAGAGAAAGAAATTAAGACCTCACATCAACTAAAATATGGAATGTTTTTTTTATACTGAAAAGCAATGCTTAAATATCTTACTATAAAACATGCTACACAATTTGCAATAGTTTTTCTGGGAAGACCTCACTTTCTTGAAGAGAGCTTCAGAAAAATTCAGAGATACGGAATTCTTTGGAACTGGGTTTCCTTATGAAGAATTTGGGCCCAAATTCACAAAAGTCAGGCACCTGAAGTTGGTGGTAGGCAATAGTTATATGCCTGTTTCCTAAAGTATCATACTGAAACTCATCAATAACCTCTGGTGTGTTTAAAGGCTGCAGGCAGGAGAGATTTTGGTGTAAAGATTCTTAAGTACCTCAGCTTTTGCTTCAGTGCATGCTTCAGCCATTTTCATCCTGGAGGTCAGAGCAGCTGGGTTACTTCCTCCCATGAAATCCTGATTTGGTGGCGCTTCTGCCTACCTACCGTAAAAGTTCCAGAGATGGGTGAGACCACAGCATTACCAGATTAAACCAGTTTGGGCTGCTAAGGAAGTACAGGTATGAACAGAGAGCTGGGTGTTCATTGCGTGATTCTCAAGACAGAATTGATGTGTATAAGAAAAACCCATAAAAGTAAAACCAGTCAGAATAGGAGACAGTGGCTGCAGCGGAAGAGTGTCTTCCTCAGCTCAAAGGGGTTCAGATCTGCGAGTCTCATTCAAGAGAGTACATTTGGTCGGAGAGTGCCATGGTGGGTGTGTGGCGGGGGAGCCATTTTGTCTTTGTGTGCTGAAAAAAAGAAAAAAAAAGGACCGTAGTTTTCTTGTCCTAGTGAAACCCACCTGTGAGGGAGAAGGTTTCAGTTCTGTCTGTGCCAGTAAGGTAACCCGTACCAGGCACCGGTGCTGGAGTGTCCACACTGTTGCACTGTCAGGGATGGTTTTGACACTGGCCAGTTAACTCTTCTCCAAACTGATCCTGGACAGGGTTTGGGAGTTAATGTGTGCCAGGAACAATTCCCACAAGGCAGTCTGGATATGGCTACCCTGTTTTGGAGGTTAAGAGTGTTTAGTAGTACAAATATGGGCCATTCTTGTGCCATTTGGCCTCTGTGTCCGCAAACAGTTCCAGGCACATCTAATTTCCTAGAATAGACACTGCCTGTGGCTCTTCTTTCTCTTCCATGAGATGTTTGCGCATTTTATTGAATGATTGTTTATTGCAAAATAAACATTAAGAAAACCCTGAAGTGGGGATCAGCACTAAGTCTTCTTGCTGTCAGTCAAGTGCTGAATCAAAAATCCAAATTTTCTGTCTTTACAGGCCCTGTGAATCTTATGTTTCTTTCTGTGTAGTGACATATATAGAAAACAACCCCCAACTAAGGAGAGAAAATATTTTACAGAAAAATCTGTGTTTGAATTTGACCATATGTAACTGGTTTTCAGTGAACAGCCTTGCAAACTGTAACCAGGTTAATATCTGCTAGCTCAATAATTGACCTTTCTTGAAATAGACAGGCTTGGAAAGAATCTTGGAAGTTGAGCAAGTGCCCTCCTTCAGCGTGCCCCTGAGTGCTTCAACCTCCTAGCTGGAAATTAGAGCTGGCAGGACCAAAGATTGGAGGCAAGAAAGCAGGTGGAGCCAGGTGAGAAGGGAAGGTCACACCACACTTTCAGGACAGCTCTTTGGCTTCAGCTACTTGTACACCCACCCTAAAACCATCCACTGAAAGGAGATTCCCAGAGAAGAATTCCAGTTGTCAGTGTGGCTGCCATGTGCCATACATGTGTGCCATACAGCTGCACTGCACCAGTATTCCTCTACAAAACTGACCTTGAGTTTCTGGAGTGACTTCTTCCCAATTAGCTATTCTGTCAGCTCCATGAATCTCCCAGCATGATTGGACAAATACACAAAATATTCTGTCCTTCCTAAATTAACAAAATAATACACATTTCTCAGTTTTTTAGAGTACATTTTCATGCTTTACTGATGTTTCTTAAAACCAAGGTCCTTTCAGGTATTTGTTTATACAGCATCTCACCTACCAGATGTACTCTGTTGAGTCACTAGGGACACATTCATCTTCATGTGCTTCTAAACTTCTCTTATGATTCATGCTGCATTTCAATCCAGTCCAATTTTTTTTCTGAAATATAAACATTCCCTTAGGTGCCCCAGTTCATGCAATTTCAATATAACCATATAAACTGCAATAAACCGTGTGCTGCACAACTATAGAATAAAGAGACCATTTTAAAAATGAACTGCCAAAAAAATTTAAATTCTATTTTAAAAATATTTTCTGTGAAAGCAAAGATTTTCCAAGTCTGATAATTGGTCATTTTTTCATAAGCATTTTTCAAGCTAGGAATTTTTCATTCTGCAGATTTTTTTTTTTGAAAGAGATAAAGAGAGAACAAAGGAAGGAAGGAAGGAAGGAAGGAAGGAAGGAAGGAAGGAAGGAAGGAAGGAAGGAAGGAAGGAAGGAAGGAAGG
>Ga0065711_1031509_pt1 | contig 29471 bp, 20 predicted proteins | sample Hoacrofraction12_FD_59098 | JGI IMG/M metagenome (GOLD analysis project Ga0065711, IMG submission 59098) | Hoatzin crop microbial communities from Cojedes, Venezuela - Epithelial fraction 12 v2 (version 2) | ecosystem: Host-associated > Birds > Digestive system > Esophagus > Crop | place... | reverse complement strand
TTTTTTTTTTTTTTTTTTTTTTCCTTTTGTCTCCTCTGACTAGCAGCTCCTCTTACCCCTGTTGAGAAAAGTATTGGGCTAGGTAAGCCACTGTTTTGATCTTGTAAGGCATGTCATCTTTATTGTTTGGAGTGGCCAGCACTTCCCCTAGGTGTTCTTCCCCATTGTTGATACTGGTGCGACAGAGGTTGTCTGGGAATTCCTGCAGTGCTTCGTGACATTTGATGTAGCGCATCAAAATGCTGGCTGACCTAAGATTTGTAGTCACTTGACGTAAAACTGAGTCAGTGATTTGCTGCATCAGGACCAGAAAGACATTTCTTGCGTTTTGTAACATGCAAAAAAGCTCAAATGTTCACAAAACTTGCCTAGTCCCAAAGTCTGTTTGGAAAATGGGGCTGTGGTGAGATCTGTGTTTGGTACAACTCAGCCAAACTGCGAGGGTGACGACTCTCCAGGCTTGTGTCAGGTTCAAAGCAGTTACCTTGCTATGGTTGAATATAGTGTCCAAATCCCTTACTTCTGCAAGGGACTGTGAGGTTTTTAGCCATGTGTGAGAGAGATGCCAGCTGTGGAACTGGCAAGGGTGGATTTCCTTACCTGCTGCTGGCCCTGCTGGCCCTCCTCTACTTGCCACCCCTGCACAGGCAGGGATTGCAGGCATTGGGTGTGAGTCAGTGCCAGGCTCTGCATGTTGTCACCCCACAGGAATGGTTGTATGACATTATTCTGTACTTTAAAGATGTTTTATATATTTACAGTTGCGGCATTGTGAAAGTGCAGTTGATTTTCTTTCACTGCTACTATTTTTATGTCTGGTGTTTTGTCCCTCCAGAGATAACTGCAATTTGCTCCAGGTAACTAGGTTTTGTCTGACATTGGTAACGTGCTGATAGTTGCTCTTTGGCAGAGTGCCTCCTTGTAATCTGTGCTGAAGAAGGATGTCCAGTCATCTCATCTCTTTCAGGAGCCAGCATTGTCTGTTCATATGTGCAGAGTGAACCCAGTGCTTGTTGGGCTTCTTGTTTTGGTTGATTTGGGGTTTTTTTTATAACCAGATAAAAGTCAAAAGCAATCTGGAATCCACTCGATTCACAAACAGTAAATACGTGTAATTTTTCTAATGTGGTCCCAGGTTTCAGAAATGGAAGAGATCCTAGTTTCGATATTCAGCATACAACAGAGTTGAAATCTTTTGGGGGAGAGATCTCCAATTCAAGCAACCACTTAGGGCAGAGGATGGTCTCCTGATTCCTGTGAAGTATCCACAGACTGTGGCAATATCTCCACATATCTTCATAAGACATCAGTCCCCTGTGATGTGGGAAATTGACATTTAGTATGATTTCGCTATAGCTTTAGTTTTAGTTTGTTATATAGCCCTGCAGCCATGTCAAGGCAAGGGTTAACCACTGCCAAATTGTCTGCTACAAGGACTTCTGAGAGCTCAGATGTAAATCACAAGGACTGCTGCGAGCCAGAGCCAGATGAAGGGAAACAGGGATGGATAAGGATTGATAACTGGGAATTTATGGCCTATAGGGAGCATCCCTCTAGCTGAAACCGGTTCTGCAGTTTGGGACTCAGCCAACACAGACAACTCAGGAATTTTGAGCCAAAGGTAAAAAGTACACAGCAAGGAGGACTACAAGCCTTCATCCAGAAGACCCCCTCAGCTGACCAGCAGACAACACTGTGCAGGTGCTAGAGAGGGGTGGAGTATGATAATAAATCCTTAGAAATAATTATAATAATCACACCTATTCCCAAGACTAATTGTAATAATCCCGCCTACTTAGATAAACGTTGTAATAATGTTTTGTATACATAATAATAATAATGTTTTGTATATATAATAATGTACATGCTTTGTGACTCAATGTGCAAGTTAGGAGGAGCGATCCCCCTTGCACCCGGCACCATAATAAACTTATCTGCTTTATAACTCTCTGTGAGTTGTCGAGTTTGTTTCCGCACGTCACCTGGACACTCAGGTGTTCATAAAATTTTGGCACTGGGCCTAGTAAAGGTTTTTTGGAAATCTAGCCATGAGGATAATGAGCTGTTCTGAAAAAGACAGCTCAAATGTTTTATGCTGTTGTTCTCCCATCCCATCCATTTTTAAACGATTTGCCTGGTATAGTTTTCATTCCTTCTCTGACAGTGAGATGATACCTCTGTACTTGCTGTTCAAAATCACAGTGATGTCTTGCTGCCTTATCATATTGCATGCTGAGAATATTTTATGACCTTACAGGCTCCCGCTTCCCCAAGCACCTTATCCTTGTTGCAGATCCCTGTCTGCAGTTATTGCCCCCTGAACTACTTTACTTTGCTTTTTCTATCCAGACACATCTTTACTTTGAGCCTTACTTTCCCTGTTTCTGCATGGATCCTTTTGTGTTTCTTAGTTCTCTCACTGCTGCTCCAAATTTAGCACCATCTGCAGTTGTAATTAATATGCTGTTTGCCTTTGTTTCAGGTCAATAATAAGGATGTTGAATAAAAATCTTCTGCCTATTGATTCTGGCATGCCTGCATAAATAGCATCTGTGCACAGGCACAGTGTACGTGGAAGCCTAGCAACCCGCCGGCTCCCTGTTTGCACAGTGGTTTAACCTTGCGTATCTTGTCTCTCTTGCCTGCTCTCCCTGTCTCCGTGCACTGGTTCTCTTTTGTCCTCTTGCACGGGATTACTTGTTGTTTTCCCTTCCCTCTCTTCCTCTCCTCTCTTAAATGCTTCTCCCCCTGCTCCAGTTCAGAAGCATTTTGCTTATGCTGTGCGTTATCAAGTGAGCTCGTAATTGGAAATGCTCCTGTCGACCTTATGCTTCTGCAGGTCTCCAGGGGAGAGAGTGTGCTACCTGCCCAGGGGAGTGATGTGTTGGGGCCCCACTCACTGTGGAGGCATTTCATGCCAGTTTAGTCCATTTACAGTGGTTTGTGTATTGCAGAGCTTGCAGGGAAGGTGTCGAGACAGTGGGCGAGGGAAGTAAAATTCCTGTTTGAGAGTAGCTCTGTTTTGAGAAAGAGTAGGGAGAAACAAGGAGGAACCCACTTAAAACCTCTGCTCTGCTGGATTAAAGCCTCTTTTGAAACAGATCCTGGTTTACTGTCCAGTCAAAGGCAGCTCTGGACTTGGTGTTTGAATTGTGCAGAGCCCAGAGCTCTTGGCACAGGCTCTGCTGTTTCAGATACTTGCACCCAAGTCTCAGGCTTCTCCCAGACCTGCAGCAAGCCCTAAAACCCCCCTGCAGAGTTTTGGGTCTGAATTGGGATGGCGGTTAGACTATTGGCTGGAGATTCTTGTTCTCTGTGTTTTGGGGGTAGAGCTCTCGCCCTGGCAGAGGGCTCTGGCTCATGCTGCAACGCGGCTGCCTGCTGCTCAAGGATGCAGCTCGTGGGGTGATGGGATCAGAGCTACCTCCTGGGCCTCGCTGCACAGCTGCGGGCATCTTCCCAGATGTGATGGGCACCTGGATGGGCACAGTTGAAGGCTGCTGTGGGAATGTCTGTGACCATTACTGTAAAACGAGGTCCAGAGGCTACATTTCTAGGGAATTGGCCTGAAGCCAGCAAGTTCAGATAAATGGGAGAAAAGTGGGCTCAACGAAAGCTAAACTCCTGTAATCATTGTTTTGATCAGACAGCGATTCAGAGCAAGCCGTAGCTGGCTGAAATCCTCTAAAATTATGTAAACTTGGGGCTCCACCACCTGTCCAGGCCAAGCTAGCTATTGCTCTGGGCAGCAGCAGGCATTCCTGTTGCTCTGGGGAGCAGCAACACAGCATTCCCACACCATCCTAGGGGCTAAGGAAGATCATTCAGCTCTTGTCCTCAGTAAATTCTCAATGAAACAATTTTACAGTAGCAGAAGTAGGAGTAAAGGCCCAAGAGGGCCCTGCAGACCTGTGGAGCTCCTTGCCGTGCCCCCAGTATCCAGAAGGTGCAGAGGTATGTGAGGATGACATGTGCATAATAATATGGGCATCTGCACTAACAGAATAGATCTGAACTCTCACACTGAACATGGTAATTGGGAGCTGGTGCTGAGAAAGAGCTGCTTTTGGGTCCATGTGTGGCAGGAGAACCCTACCGCAGGCGTAGGGCAGACAGCAGAGCCGTGGAGTCAGTGCTGGGATGCCTTCCCAGCCCAGTGGCACACTTCAGGTCCATGCCAGGCAGATGGCTCCCTGCCAGCAGCTCAGTGAAGCAGACACTCCATGCTGCCTTCTGTCCGCGAGTGAGGCAAAACTGAATAAACGATCAGAAAATGGCTTGAAAGGATCTTCCTCCTCTCCCTCTGGCTTTAGTATGAAACTGTGAGCTGCATAGCTCTAGCTTGCTTTTCACAACACCAGAAATACCAGTCTTTCACAGATCGGTTCATTGGCTGCTCTGTTTCCTCTCTCATGCCAGGTCTCTCCAGACAGCATTTTCTGCTGTTAGCTTTTGCTTTTCATTTTTTTCCTCTTGAAGTCCTCATTCCACTTTTTTTTTTTTTTCCTCCTTTCTTTCTTTTTTATGGTGGTAGCGTGATACAACCTTTTGTCAGCTGGTTTCAGAGCTCCTGCTCAGGCTGCTATGCTGTTGGCAGAATTCCCATGCCCTGGCTCTCTTAGATGCTGGCCCTGCCTGCCCAACAACTCTGTGTGCTCCATCCCCAGGTTTGTGGCCAGCAAGTCCTCACCCAGCCCTTTTCTAGTTCCATCTGCCTTATCCCTCAAGCACCTCTCGTTTCACAAGCAGACCTCCCTGTGCAGTCAGTGCTGGGGCTGGCTTGGCCTCCTAGTGAGGACAGCCCTGTGGAAATGCCTCTTGGCCTTACAGGTGGGCATCTTGGGGAAGTGGGGATGCTGCCAGCTTGCTGTTCTTCTTTCACATCCATCATCAGTGGCTGCTGACAACCTCGTCCACCCCCTTCAACACAGCCTTCTCCCAACCTGCATTTCTGCCAGCCCTGCAGCACCAGTTGAGAGGAGGAAAAGCAGTATATTATTCCTCCTCAGCAAGATGGTCATCTGTGCTCTGAATTCAGAGTCTCGAGTACTTGTAGTGGCCTGTGATTGTATGTGAAGCCACAGCTCAGTCTTCAATCTATAGGTTAATTTTGAAATGCCGCAGTTTCCTTGTGAGTGTGATTTTGCTTTGGTAAGTCAGCTCGGTTGCAGAGTTCACTCACTGAAACATGCAGAAGACTAATATGGCTATTTTAACAGCTTCCTCTTTGTACATTAAGTACCTCACTAAATTAAAAGAACCCTATCATTAACTGTTTGGATTCTAGATTGTTTATTGGTACTTTTCTTGTGGTTTCTCTTTTTTTTCCCCTTTTCCCACAATAACTGTGTTTTTTACTCTTTATTACTGAAGAGACCTATTTAGTTCCAGGTCTAAGAGGGAGTTTTCAGTGCAGGGGGAATTGTTGTTAACTGAGCTGCTTTGCTCTGCAGTGTAATACTTTTGTGCTTCATGGACATGTTCACCCCACACATACTCCCCATCCCCGAAAAATGAGCCAGGTAGGTAAGCAGTGGCTCTCTTCTCATGTAGTTACTGTAGCTGTGCATAATTAGTGTAAAATCAAATGGTTTATAGTCTGATTTTTGGTTTGAGTTCGTAATTTATTCTGCAAAAGAAAGCTTGACACGGCAAGTATTTGTCATCTTGGCTGTTTATACATTGGGAATTAGTGGCGGAGTAATATTTTCAAGCACCCCTAATTCCTGTAAGAACCACAGAAATCTGATATCACTTTACGGTGCGTTTATCAGACAGGATTTGTTTCTGCTCCGATCACCAAACTCCTCAGTAATTTTGTTTGTTTGTTTCTGGGATGTTTCAACCCTCAGGATTTATATTAGGAAAATTCCTGCTGTTATGATTCCTCCTCTGCAAAGCCAAAAAATAGGCATGTGGGGTGGATATAAGCCCCAGCTGTTTTATCTTGATTGCTGGGGTAGTAGGTTGGACTGGCAAGTCCCTGGAGGGCTGGAGAGGGCAGGAGGACGAAGCTTATGGGTCTGACCCAGGGAAACCCTGGGAAAGCCCCGTTTGATGAGGGCAGCATGGTTTTGGGAGGCTCTGAGGCTATTTCCTCAGTCTGGCGTTTGTTTTCTGTTGGCCTTTTGGCCTCTCTGCTTGCCAAGCCACGCTGGTGAGAGCTGGCTTGTTCCCGACTGCAGCCACTGGGAGAGCCCGGCATGCCGGCTGCCTACTGTTAAACAGGTGTACCCTCCTTTTACTGGGGCACAAGACCAGTCAGTCCCTGTCCTGAAGTACAGCTGAGCTTGCCTGCTCATGGTTGATGGCTAGAGACATGCTGTCTGCGAGACCGCCTGTGCAGCAACAAGACTCCTGCAGAAATGTTTCAGACAAATCCTCCTCCCATGTGTAGCCTAGGGCTTCCCGGGAAGTGTAAATCGGAATGATGCTGGGAGGGGGCCTGGGCTGGGAGTTGCTGTTCAGAGGTATGGACATAAGGTGGCACGTAGACCCTAGAGCAGCCCCCAAACTCCCAAAATACTGTTGTCCATTCTGCTGAAATGCTGGTGGTATGGAGTGGGCTGAATGAAGGGGTGTCTGTTAAGCTGAGCTCTATAAAAGCTGAATCATCAAGTGGCATAAATCCCTTGTATTCAGTGTAGCTATTTCAGGTGGTCTGTACGTTACCTACCAACAGCCTCTTTCTTGCATTGGACAGAGAAGGAAAGCAAAATCAAACAATGTTGCATAGGTCTTGTTCTGCCCACTTATCTTTATTTCTGGTTTTAAGCAATCGATCATCATTAAGATGGATGGATGGCTTGAGAAGCATTTGGTCAACTAAATGATCTGTTGCTTTGAAGTGAGAGCAAAGCTCCTCTTCGTGCTTTAAGGAAGCGAAGAGACTGCTGAAGACAGAAGATTTCAGCCCCTGTGCCTAGCATGAGGTTAACCAGTCATAAAGCCCACAGACACTATGTTCTTGTAATGATTCAGGACAATAGCCTTAATATTTTTATGTTAGCTGGATAATGTCAGTGTTCTGCGTCTCACAGAACTGTTCACACAATTACAGTCATTTGAGCAATTTGGAAGGCCTCATTTAGTGATGCTTGCACAGCTCAGCATCACATACAGAAAATGGCAGGGTAGGTTTTCCCTAATTTCACAGAAGTCCAAGTCCTTGCACTGACAAAGCATGTGCAAGAACTACGAGGCTGCAGCAGAGGCTGCAGTGTGAGTTGTTGTGGTGTCAGCATTTTTACTGATGTGAGAGTAATCTGTAAATTCAACAAAATAAATAAAAACAAATAATGTACAGAGAGAATGCATGTTTTTTTTCAGTTAATTTCTGTACCTCCCTTTAGGAAGCAGGCAGAAGTCTGAATTTGGCAATAGACTTCAGCACACTGGACTTAACTGCACAGATGAGCCTTTTCTGGGAATAGTTTGAACACTGCAGCCTGCTGAAAAGGAGAATTGCCTCTTCAGTGGTGATGTCCAAAGCAGGTTGCATTTTGTTGCATTTCGTGAGGAAGGCTTTGGATTGCTCTGTGGGAGATGACAGGCATTTGAGCCATGTACATAATGTGAAATAGTTTGGGTACATCTGTTTTTGATGGATCCAGCAGTGGAGTGGATAAGATCCATTTACTCCTTCAGTCTACAAGGGTGACAGTCAACATGAAATATGGTTGCCACTATTTTACCAAATATCTTTGAGCTATATTTTCTCTTAGATGCTCTAATTTCAAGCACTGTGAGTTGGGAGTTGATAGAGGGACACAGTAGCGACACACCTACATATATTTTTTTTTGTTTTCTTTTTGCAAAGATAGATGTTTTACATTACATACTGGGAAAAGCTGATTGTGAATTCCTTTCTAGCCACTGCATGTCTAACAGGGTTCCCTGCTGGACAGAATGTTGTGCAGACACAGACTCAAGTAGAAAACCCCCTTTTGGGCATAGGGTTTTCCCTTTTAGTTCCAGTAACTCTATTTAGGTATTTGAAATAGGCTGTTTTAACCAAAACATGCCTCTGTGTGTACGGTGGCAGGGAGCCTTGGCTAAACAGCACATCACTTCAGGCTGCAGACTCATTTGAGGTTGTCCTGTAATACTCTTCTTGTTTGAATCCACTCTTGTTTTAATTTTACACTTCTAAAATGAGCCTGTACTCTTTAGCCACAGTATGAGAAATCAACACCTTTGGGAGGGAGATGTAAGACTCTATATATCATCACAGCTGGGTAGCTTGAATGTGAGTAGTTCTAAGTGATCCAGTTTATTTGGGACTTACATAATAATTTCCTCCGAGCTGTTCCCATTTTCCCTCTGGTCTGTCTCCAGAAGGAGGACCAGCTGTAATGCACTGTACTTCTAATGCTTTCCCATAGTCTCTGCTTTTGTTGCAGAGCAACAAAACAACTCGGGCTATGGATCATCCATCACACCGGAATTCAAAGACACTAGAGACAAAAACAGCGAGCATGTCAAAAGAGGAGCAATCAGTGCACAGATGCATGGCTTAAGCAGGCGGCCGGGATCCACTGTCTCATTCTGCAGCCCCAGCCAGCCATTCTCCCTGCCCCTGGAACTGCGAGGTTAACCAGCCGGAGCATGTGTGAGCGTGGTGCCTGCTGAAAGCAGAACCAGAGATGTACTGATGCTGCGATGGTGGTTGGTGGGGGTATTATTTTAGGCATTGGGGGTACTCTGCAAGGACATGTGTGCTTGGGCTGTGTGTCTAGCCTGGAGCCAGTGTGGTAAGGAACAGACCTGCTCCCATGCCGTGTTGGCCATCTGAAAAAATGCTCAAAAAAGTTTACTTGGCCAATATTTTAATTAAGGGAAGGAAAAACAGTTCCTGAAACTGAGGGAGTTGGCGAATGTTCCACTTCCTGGTGCATTTTTATTACAGAGTTATGAGCTCCTGATGATAAGAGAAATTTTTATTGTGGAAACTCTGACACAGCTAATATCTTTAGGGGTGGGACGTGATGCTCTTAAACTAGCTCACAGATTGGACTTGAGCAAAGACCTGTCTGGAGGAGGCTAACAGTGTCCTGTTAGAAAAGTTGTTGCTACTCTTCTGACATGAGTGATGAACTTCCACTCCCCTGTACTTGGTGAAGGCACACAGTGTAAAATGTCACGGCATGGTGCTTCAGTGCTGCCAAACTTTCCTGAGCAATGCATTGGCTAAGTGGGGAGGGGTGGGCAGTGGAACGACATGTCCCTGGGGCTGCAGGGCAGAGGTGGGCTGAGAACCTCACCTCCTGTCTGCCCAGCCTCATCTTCTGAGTGACCCTGCAGGTGTCAGCAGGCAGGGGCAAGGATCATCTTTGCATCAAAGAAAGCAAAAATAATGGCATTTGTCCCCTGGCACATCCTGTGTTTTGTTTTTGTGTCTTTCAGCATATTTCTGTTTCCTGACGACAGCCCTGGGTGTGACAGCTGGTGCGCATCGTCTGTGGAGCCACCGTTCCTACAAAGCCAAGCTGCCTTTGCGGATCTTTCTGGCTGCAGCTAACTCCATGGCTTTCCAGGTGGGGTTGTGTTTGCCCATCCAGATTCTTGGCCTCCACACAGCTTTCTCCCCTGTGCAGGAATCCCCTCAGCTTAAGAGACAGGAAAAAAAAACAGAAAAAATTGGCAGAAAGACATTTGCTGATAACACACTCTGCTGGCCCAGGGGCTACAGAGCCCCTCTCACCACCCAATGTAACAGTATGCATTAGAAAGTCCAGGAGCAATAATTACATAAGGACCAAGTTGAACATGCCCAGACCAGGGACTCAACACCCCAGCAGCCTATCTGTGGCATAGGTCTGGCCCCACAATTCCCAGGACAATGTGAAAACATTTGTAAGGGCCAACTTGATGCAAATATGTCTGCATAATCAAGTCTCATTGTCCATCCAGGCAGTGGGGAGATTCTGATGTGCCCAGAAAACAGCAGGCATCCTTTCACAATCTTAATTTATCTCTGTTTTATGAAGCATTTTTCACCAGTAAAATTCAAATACATTTGCAAAGAAGCGTGTTACTAGCTCTGTACTTACTGATAGGCAGTCTTAGACTTCAAAAATGTTTGTGTAACACCCAGCTGGTAGTAGGAGTTAGCCCAGAACCAGGATCTTCTCAGTGTGAATTTAGTTACTCCTTTGGCTGTTCAAAATAGAGATATGAACCTTTACTAATATTAAACTTACAGAGTCTGGCTGCCATAACCCCTTGTGACACTGAGTAGTACCGTGTGTGTTGTGCCTTGAGTTTTCAGCTTTTTCCCTTCAGCCTGTTTGGTTGGCTTCTTGTTCTTTTGCCTTGACAGGGGATGAATAGTGTCCCTTTATCCACTTCTGTACTGTTCGTTTATCAACGTTATTTTTTTTTTTTGAGGTGGAAAGAATTAATCTTGTTAATCCATCTAGACATTACAAAGAGCACAATGAATTTAATATGGGAATCTGTCCATTCTGACTATGATCTTCCTTTATTCTGAGCAATATTCCATCTGCTTCGTGCTGCTCGGTTCCTTGCAGAGCTTTACAATCCCCTTGCTCAGCATGTTAAACAACTGGTTTGAGTTTTGAGAACCCCCTGGTACTGTCCTCCTGTTTTATAGCTGATCTTTTCTTTTGTAACTAATTTAAATGAATGTGTCGAGCTGGTTGCAGTGAGCCTGCACCTTGGGGTTTCGTTGCGTTCTGCTCTCTTCTTGCTGTGGATTTTGCTCTCAGCTTCATTGGCCTCATCACTGCTTTTGGCTGAGAACATGGTGTGATTCTGAGGCAGGGAAGTATTTCAAAGTAGCATCAAGCCACCTTAGTGCCCTTCATATCGGGGAAAGAAAATGAAAGCCCAAATCACCCACTCCAAGTTTTAAGAAGTCTGAAGCCTGCTTCTAATTACCGTGACATCCATTGCCTGCTAAAAGCTGTTTTCACCACCACAAGCAGACAGTAAATGAGTTTTTAGGTCAATCTCCCTCATACTGGCTTTAGGAGGAGGAGGTAGCATTGGAGATACCTACAGCATCCCTGGATGCTGAATATTGAGGAAATATTCAGACTTCTTGAAGGGCAGGGGAAACTCTGCTGAAGAGTGCTAACTTGATACTGCACGGGCTGTGACATGCTGTACTTCCTCTGAAATACCATCACATGCAGCCATTTTTGCCCTGTTGCCCTGCATTTTTTGTGACTGGAGCATGCTGAGCTGTGTTTCTTCTCTCTGTCTAGAGTGAAACTCTCACAATTTTGAAAGACTCTGCTTCTTGCTGACACATGTCTGTTTCAGACATAGGTAATACCTGGCTTATGTCTACTTGATCTCCTAGTGTTTAAGTTTTAGCATCTCAGTTGGGACGTGCTGGTGTCTCCTCTGCTAACTGTGTTGTACTGCTGTTCCTGGCCATCTCGGTGAAACAAGGTGTGTTGTTCAGTTGAGGTTGAGCTGTGAGCATTTGTACATAGCAACAGTGGTTGTATGGAAATTCACATCAGCACACTGACGTTGTTACATAGCCCAATTTGTTGTCACGTTTCGGTCTGCAGATTTACTAAGGGACCTGCTAATGAAACCTCATATATGCATGACTGTCACAACATGATGCTGTCACTCTCTGCTTTGGAAGGGATTTCACTCGTTTGATTACCCGAAACTTAATCAAGAGCAATGTGTCCCTGAAAAATGGTTGCTATTAATACGCTTGGAGCATATTTACATGTGCTATGCTCCAGTTCTGTGTGTATTTATTACAAACAGTTCTGGCCTCTGGCCTTTATTTCCTGATAGCCTTTGTGGGTTTTAATTAGATGCAATTAAGTTATTTTACAGCTTCCTAACCCTTTCATCTGGGGAATTGTGGTTTTTGACAGCCCTACAGGTGTTTGCTGTGCTATGAAAAGCCAAGTTAATTTCTCACAGTATTATTGCTTTGACTGAGTTATCTACAGTCCCAAAAATAATTTTATTAAGTGCTCGTGTGGCAAACTGATTAATAGTCTCACTTGAATAATTATTTCTGGCTAAGAAAGAAGACCTTTCGTAGGTGTGCTTCTTGCATAACCCTGGTTTATTTTTAAATTACTTAATCTTGGCTTTTTCCAGTCTTCTGGATATTCCTGCTGAAGCTACTTGAAGCAGTGTAGAAGCTTTCATTCCCTTTGATTTTTCTGCAGGGAAAAAATAAGATGGCAGCAAGGTAAAGATCTCCCCTTGTTCTCACTGAAGAGTTTGGTGACTTCCTTTGCTTCACTCAGTTTACTTTGTTCTCTTGTGCAATGGGATAGTTAAGGTGCAACACACTGGAGCGCTGGTAAGGGGCTGATCTTTACTGTCTTCTCTGAGTGGCTTAGATGAGTCAGTCCTGCAGAAAAGTGTTCCTCTCATCCCCAGCCCCCTCCCAGCATCACTGCAGCCACGGCATGACAACCATACAGGGCTGAGCACAACGGAGTGCAATGGAGCTGAGATCTGCCTAGGGCTTTTGCTCTTCGCTTGTCCCTTGTTGGCTCTTGGCAGACGGTGAGCACCTTTGCAAGGCTGAAATTGGACATGGAAGCATTTGAGCTGGATTCTTTAGCTGCTCTTTGCAGTTGTTCCTGGAGTCCCCTGAGCAGCATGGGCAGCCTCAGTGCCTTCTCTCAAATGTTGGCAGCTGAGAGAGAGAGCAATGATTTCTGCAATGCTTTCAGCATAGGGCTGTTGTCTCAGAGTATATAGATATACACAGTTGTCATTAGCCTGGGCTTACTGTCTCCTGCAGTATATTCAGCGCCATGATGGCAGCCACACTGTGTTTACTTCACAGACATCGCAAAATGTTTGCTTAGTTCTGCTGGGAGCAAAGCTGCTGTGGTTGGTGGTTGTGGTGTGGGTGCTACTGCTGTTCCTAAAAGTAACCCAAGCCCGCCCTTCCTTTGGGTATTACTGCTTGGATACCTCTCTGGCTGTGCAAAGATAGAAATAGCAGAGGAAAGCACACTCTGCTAAACGTTCTTTGATTAAAGTTCATGCTGTTGTGGACCTGGGCATTAACTAACATTTCCATGTTTTGGTGCTGCTGTTGAGCAATTCAATTAATAGATGAGTGTGTGGCCTGAGTTTTGCAAGTGTTCTACATGCTTACAATGCCCTGCACTAATAGAATCATAGAATGGAATCACAGAATGCTTTGGGTTGGAAGGGACCTTTAGAGGTCTTCTAGCCCACCCCCCCCCTGCAGTGAACAAGGATATCTTCAACTAGACCAGGTTGCTCACAGCGCTGTCCAACCTGGCCTTGAATATTTCCAGGGATGGGGACTCCACTACCTCTCTGGACAACCTGTTCCAGTGTTTCACCACCCTCATGGTAAAAAATTTCATCCTTGTATCCAGTCTAAATCTACCCTCTCTTAGTTTAAAGCCGTTGTTACTTGTCCTATCGCAACAAGCCCTGCTGAAAATATTTTCCCCATCTTTCCATAGGCCCCCTTCAGGTACTGAAAGGCTGCATTAAGGTCTCCCTGCAGCCTTCTCTTCTCCAGCCTGAACAGCCCCATAGGAGAGGTGCTCCAGCCCTCAGATCATCTTTGTGGCCCTCCTCTGGACCTGCTCCAACAGCTCCAGGTCCTTCCTGTGCTGAGGGCTCCAGAGCTGGACGCAGGACTCCAGGTGGAGTCTCAACAGAGCAGAGTAAAGGGGCAGAATAACCTCCCTTGACCTGCTGGCCACGCTTCTCTTGATGCAGCCCAGGATACGGCTGGCCTTCTGGGCTCCAAGCGCACATTGGTGGCTCATGTCTTTTGATCTACCAGTACCCCCAAGTCCTTCTCGGCAGGGCTGCTCTCAATCTCCTCATCCCCCAGCCTGTATTGATGGTGGGCGTTGCCCCAATCCATGTGCAGGACCTTGCACTTGGCCTTGTTGAACCTCCCGTCCTTGTTGGCATCCGTCCTTCTGGTGTGTCAGCTGCACCACTCAGCTTGGTGTAGCTCGGCACTACTGCAAAAACCACATTTAGTCCAATAGCCAGTGCATCCTGCAGAGCAAACTGGGAGGCTGAAATCCCTTCTGCTGAGTAAACACAGAAAGTCTCTCTTTACAGATACGAGTATGAAATTGCAGTCCATCCCTTCCTCCCTGCCATCCACATAATCCCATTTACAGCCACAAGGCATTTCAGTGACCCATACCTGCTCACAACTTGAGCAGTGACAGGACTGAACTTGCTTTGTATCTGGTCTAGATTCAATGCTGAGCTGATGTTACGGGTCTGAGACTTTTATTCCAGCCTGGCTGCAAATGCAGGATTTGATTTCCCGTAAGATAGGCACATGTCCTTTGATACCTTAATTGTAGAATGATAGAGTGGTTTGGGTTGGAAGGGACCTTAAACATCATCTAGTTCCAACCCCCCAGGGACATCTTCTGCTAGACGAGGTTGCTCAAAGCCCCATCCAACCTGTCCTTGAATACTTCCAGGGAAGGGGCATCCACGACTTCTCTGGGCAACCTGTTCCAGTGTCTCACCACCATTGCAGTAAGGAATTTTTTCCTACTACCTAATGTAAATCTACCCTCTTTCATCTTAAAACCACTACCCCTCATCCTATCACTGCACTCCCTGATAAAGAGTCTCTCCCCATCTTTTCTGTAGGCCCCTTTTAAGTACTGGAAGGCTGTGCTCTTGTACACATCTCTGCAGACAGAGCAGTACTTTAAATGGAGGTGCTGGTTTTACTGTGGAAGACTGTCCTGGTTTTGGCTGGGATAGAGTTAATTTTCTTCGCAGTAGTTGCTGTGTTGTAGACTTAGTATGAGAAGAATGTTGATAATACACTGATGTTTTCAGTTGTTGCTAAGACATCAAAGACTTTTTTCAGTTTCCCATGTTCAGCTAATGAGCAGGTGTGATGTATCTGAGAGGGAACACAGCCAGGCAGCTAGCCCAAGCTGGCCAATGGAAATATTCCATGCCGTAGACATTGTGCTCAATTTATAAATGGGGGTTGGCCGGGGAGCAGGAGTCTGCAAGATCCATGATTGCTGCTCGGGACAGCAAGTGATCACTGGGTGGTGAGAAATTGTATTGTGCATTACTTGTTTTGTATATTTGTTGTTCTTATTATTATTATAATTATAATTATTCTCTCTTCTTTTTACTATCCTCCTGAATTGTGTTTATGTCAACCCACGAGTTTCACTTTTTGTCCATTCTCCTCGTCCCACTGGAGAGCAGGGGAGGAATGAGTGAGTGGCTGTGTGGTCCTAGTTGTCAGCTGGGGCTAAATCACAACAAAGACGCATCCCTCCAAAAGGCTGAGCAAGTTCAGCTCCTGTTCAGGTCAGGAAAAGGCACATATAGTGTTCCACGAGCTCTGTCCCATTTTCAGTTTGTGCCTGGAGGGTGTCAGTGGTAACCAGCTGCAGTCAGCTTAGAAAAAGAATGCCAGAACTGAGTGCCTCTGCACAGTAGTGCCCTGAAAATAAGTGTGCAAGCTCCCCTATGGCAGAGTCATAAGACAACAACATAAACATTTATGTACCTAGTCCCTCCAGACCAGTGTCCATCCTTGGACAGTGAACACCCAGGGAGGACACAGGACCAGGACAGACTGATGATGGTAACTCCCAAGACTGTTGGCTTCCAGCCCTTGAACATGTCCAATCTGTGTCACTGGTTCCCAGAGCATGTCCCATTCTGTGTGGGCGCTGACAGGAGCAGTGTGATGGGCTGGCTGGCTGCAAAGATGGGGTCCCTCAGGATGTCTTTGGTCGATAACCTTTTTTGAGGAGCATCGGAGAGGGACTTGTTGGTGTTACTGTGTGGGGAAGGAGCTGGAGGTGGTACTGCTGGAGCAGCGCCCAGCCTTTGTCGCCATGCTTTCTGTGCAGAACGACATCTATGAGTGGAGCCGAGACCACCGTGTGCACCACAAGTACTCGGAGACAGATGCGGACCCACACAACGCCCGCCGCGGCTTCTTCTTCTCCCACATTGGCTGGCTGTTTGTGCGGAAGCACCGGGATGTCATAGAGAAGGGGAGGAAACTGGATTTCACTGACCTGCTTGATGACCCTGTTGTCAGGTTCCAAAGAAAGTAAGTGGGAGCACTGGGCCCTCTTGCGAGGGGCGTGAAGAGGTCCTTCCGCCTGGTTGTCTAGTTGTGGTTCATTCCTTATTTTTATCTTCTTTTTACCTTTTCTCTCCCAAGATATCCCTGCCACCTTGATTGCAAGTATTAGGACTGCTGTCCCTCTGGCCCTCAATATTGCCATATGGCTGACACTTTCTAGCTGCCCCTGCAGGCTCTGCTGCACAAGCAGTGAGCCCTGTCCTTGTCCCTCCGCTTTTCCAAAAAGCCAGGGCTGGCTGTGAAAACAGCCCCAGCAGAAGTTGCTGGGATCTTGGCCTTCTCATTTGATCATTGGAGCAAACTCATCTTTGGCACCTGTGGGCCAGTGCAGACCAAGTGCTTTCTCTCCCAAGACTGTCATTCTTCACAGGACTAATTATGTCCCTTGAGAATTAGCACAGACCTGGTTTGCTACATACTCTTGAGAGAGGTGGGAATTGAGCAACATGCTCTTTCGTCTGAGTACCTGTATTTTAGGCACAAGGAGACTCTCTCTGCCTGCAAGCATTTTGTTCACGTACTTTGGCAAGCCACAGAAGCTCATTTCTGAGTGTTTTATGGGTGAGGGGAGCTGTCAGCTGAGTCCAGAAATCAGTTTCTTTTTTGCATTAGAGAAGTCTGTGCACTAGCAGAACTACCCCTGCATCGGAAGAGCTCCAGGAGTGAGGAATTCACTGTCCTCCACATATTGTTGGTTTTACTGGTTCCGCAGTCAGCAGTGCCTGTTTGCAAAGGCTCCCTTGCAGTTTGCTGCAGCTCCTCTTGGTTATGTTATTACCTTTTCCAAGACAACGGCATCTCACAAGAAGCGGGCTTGGTTATGTGGCTTTGGTTATGCTGCAAATGTTGTGTGGTGTCGAAGCAGGTTTTCTGCAGAGAAGTTATGTCTTAGCAAATGTCTCTGCTCTGGATTTGAATTTAGGACTTTGGAGTTTACCTTCCCTTATCTGGGAAGAAAAATTCAGGTTTCTCCTTTCTGTAAGGTTGAAGTGGTGTTTTTTCTGACAGTGTGGAAAACCTGGCAGGTCGGATCAGTAAGAATCATGATAAACCCTTCTTTGCCATGTTTTGTTTTAAGGTTGGATTGTTAAGTTTGCTGAATTTAGTGGTGAGATGTGGATGAGGTACCGCTCAATCAGTTTAAAACCACATCAGCTGAAATCACCATACTGCTCAAGGCATGACTGACAGCAGCATTTACCCTCTGTGCATAACGCAGCAATAATCCTGCATGTGATGTGGAAGTGGGGCTCACAGGTGAAGTGTCTTCATGACAAAGTTTTCATGTGGTGAAAGTAGTGCTGTTCTCCAAGCATGTGTTGAGGCATTGGTTCCCCTGAACTCCAGGTAAGGAGGGTTCTCGTTCCAGGGTGGATGTTTCGGTCAAAGGGAGACAGAGAAAACGTAGTCGAGTGCTTGTTTGGATGTGAAATCTCATATCTTCATCAAAGACTTCTGTCTGGGCTTCTTGCATCTCACAGAATGGATTTAATTGGTGCCTGATAAGCTGTTGTCATATTTTATTTTATTTTCCCTGGAGTGGGAGAGGCTTTGAACTTTGAAGGAGTTTTCTGGACGGGAAAAATATTTTTCTCCTCCAGCTCTACTTAAATCCTGGCCTTGAATTTATGAGGTTTGCAAACCTGATCCACAGCCTGGTTCAGAAGTCAGTCAGAGGAGTGGGAAATTATCTGTTACCTTTGGTGGAGCAAAGAATGGGAAGTGTTTCCTTTGGAGAGTCTTGGCTAAGGTAAGTGAAGATAGAATTCTGTGAGAGTGCTGAGGAGATGCTCTCTTTTCACCATGGTTGGTGTTGCTGGAGAGCTGCAGATCTCCTGGAGCCCAGCATGTGAGGCACAACCTCCAAACAACAACGAAAAACACCAAACAAAGAATTGCAAGGCAAGATGCTAATTTATTTCATACACAAGATGATCAAAATTAGCTGGTGTGTTATAGATGAGAATTATGTTCATGGAAATACTCCTAATATTAACATTTTTCCAATCCTTTTCAGGTTTTAATTTAAAATTGTTTGTTTGTTTTTGTCAAAACAAATTGATAGTTCTTGCTATCTGAAAAACTTTCAACAAATGGAAAATTTTAATAACTGTTTAATAAACCCAAAATCTGTTCTTCCTCATCCTTCCCAGAAAACTCAATAAAAGCAGGGGTCTATTTTAAACCTGTTGTACGGGCACAAATAAGATGGATCTTACTTTGTGTTTCTTTCCTTTCTGCACCCTTCAAAATCCTGTCACCTCAGCCTACTACTCCAGTTTCATGTGGCAGCTTGCGTTGATGATGATACCCCAGGATCAATGTGAGCTGTAGTAAATCTGGGCTCCAGGGAGGTGGAAGGGCTCAACGGGGAAGATGGGGCCTTGTTTCCTCTCGAGCTAGGGACACACCGCACTGTCTTGCTGCTCTCTGCTTCTGAGCACCATTAGCCCATTTTCCATTTAGAGTCATTTATTTCCTATCTCGCATTTGACTTTGCCTCTGCTTCTTGCTGAGCAGCTCCCTTTCTCCACTTGCCTTGGATTAATTCCCCCAACATGATTCTACTCTTTGTTTCCTCTGCTGTGGTCTGTGCGCTTCACCTCTGTGCTCCCTGCATCCTACGCTCTCTCTTCCCTGCCTTGCCAGGGCATTAGTACAGCTAAAGCTGTACTAATACTATAAACAGATTTATAGTACAATACCAAATTAATTACCCAGGAATAGCTGTACTATAAAGCTCCAAAGGAGCTGAAGCTGTACTATAAAGCTTTCCTGTTTGTTCTCAGACTGTTTTACTTGCTCCCTCCCTGTTTTGCACTGTACATTGATTTGTCCAATATGTGGAGGAGCAGCACGGTTTGTGCCAGCCAGTGGGCTGGGAGAGCAGCCATGATCCTAGCCCCCAGGCCAAGATGCATCTTTCTCCTCATCTTTGGTGGGGTGCCCATGGTCTCTCAGCAGCTGTTTTGGGTCTGCCACTGCTGTTAGATCTCACGCAGAAGCAGTGGTGTAGAAGGGAGCTGCTCCTGCCCTGTGCTACAGATTGCCTTCTGATCTGAGCGTGGAGGAAGTCTTTACTGACTCTTAGGAGTGAACGTGTTTCTGATGCAGTTCTGCTGATGCCACGCCAGGCCCCGGGCTTTTCCAAGCCCAAAGCTGGACCCTAGGCACAGGGTGTGCGGCCAGCTCTGCGCTTCCCCAAGTTTAAAGGTGCTCAACTTGGGAGGTTTGCTCTGGGGCTGGGTCTCAGCTGTTCAGCTCCAGTGTTGCCTGCTGCTTCGTGGTTTTGGGTTGTCTTGGCATTTTTAATTGCACTTGGAAAAATTATGTCATGATTGTGGATGTCTGAAATGTTCCCTGCTGTCCCAGTTATGGGGCTGGCCCAGGTTATGCCAAGGGTTTCTGACAGAGCCGTGTCTCCAGAGATCCAGCCCCACTTCATACCAGCTGTCATTCCCACCATGGTAATAGTATCCTTTTCTTTCCCTGCAGGTATTATAAGAGTTCAGTTGTGCTGATGTGCTTTGTGATCCCTACCTTTGTGCCGTGGTACCTCTGGGGCGAGAGTCTGTGGAATGCCTACTTCCTTGCCTCCATCCTCCGGTACACCATCTCCCTCAACGTCACCTGGCTGGTCAACAGTGCTGCTCATATGTATGGCAACCGCCCTTATGACAAGTACATCAACCCCAGGCAGAACACGTTTGTCACTCTGGGAGCCATCGGTAAGTGCTGTAGCCCTGGGTAGAGCTTTGCAAACTCAGAGCAATGTCCCATCCTGTTTCACCCTGGTCAGGGCTTTGGGCACCTGCAGCTTGACACCGCTTGGAGCCAGGGCTTGGAGGAGCCTGGAGCTTGTGCGTCCTAGAGGAAGGCTCCCTTGTTCTACTGATGGTGTCCACACTGAAATAATGTCATGTAGTGTCTGGATAGAGACATGTTCACAGTAGCAATCCCCTCAGCAGTCAGCTAGGGACAGCGCAGCAGAAATAAGTGACTCTCTGCTTCTTACTCATTTGTGCATGTCCCCTCTTGAAGCACTTAAGGTTTTCTTCCCTGAGTGCAGGAGGTGGGACATGCCGCTTCCTACTGGGGAGGAAAGCCCAAAGGACTGAAATGGATTCTGTTGTGGGTCTGACCCAGAGGTCTCCCATAGCCAGGGGTGGAGCATAACCTGCACTGGATTCAGGACTTGGGAAACAGGTGTTTGGATGTCCCACTCGAGCACGTTCCTAAGTTCATAAATGTGCTGGCCATGTGGTCTTTAAACTCCCTCTTTGTTTTTCAGGTGAGGGTTTCCATAACTACCACCACACCTTCCCATTCGACTACTCAGCCAGCGAGCTGGGCCTGAAGTTCAACCCCACCACCTGGTTCATTGACTTCATGTTTTGGTTGGGGTTGGTCACTGACCTCAAGCAGGCTCCAAAGGAGATGATCCAGGCTCGCAAGGAAAGGACTGGAGATGGCAGTGCTTGAAAAGTAACACTTCGCTGTGCCAGCGCTGTCGTACATGTGGGTGAGGGTGTGCGTGCACACTCTCTTGCCTGTGGTAAATTTATTTTCCTCTGGGTAAAACTAGTTTTTTCAGATCAGCTGGACCAAATTAATTACCCAGGAACAGATTTGGCCCCAGCTTTTTCCTTTATTAGCTGTCTTATGTCCAAACTTCAGATTATTCAGTGTAAAAATGTTGTATATTATTTAATATTATAGTTAAACAGGAGAGAGATTTGATTTTACTCACTGTAGTTCATATCTGAAATACATTGTAATTTGTTTGTTGGTGGTAAACTTTGGCAGGTTGGAGGAACTAACTATCCTATCCAAGTGCAGTTAGGGGAGATTTTTGTTTCTATTATCAATCAAATACACTTTTGAGATGCCTCTCTCAGAGAGGATGGGGCAGGGTCCAATGTGCTGTTTCAGCTACAGACTAATGGAAAGGACAGTAACAGCACTGATGAAAAACAGGATGACCAAGGGGAAAGATTGGCCTAAATTTAGATATTAGTTTGAAAGCCTGCTTTCTTTTTTTGTTCACCCTGTTAGCCAGCTCAGTGTGCTGCTGTCTTTGCTAAATATGAAAACCATTTATTGCTGAGCAGGCTTTTGTGTTGAAGATTAGGCTCTATACAGGCCAAAATAGCAACTGATGCTATGTTGAGATGATTCCTTTGTTGTCACATATACATTGTAATTTGTAAAGGTATAGAGCTCAACCATGTCTTAAGACAAATAAAGTTTTGGTTTCAATATTTGGAGACCTAAGTTATATTCTAATCAGACATAGCCATCGATGCATGCATATTTCGGCTGCTTTTGCACAAGAGGCCTCTTAATTTCTTTTTCTGCCTTTGACTAGCGGGTCTTAGAATACTAACCTTTATCTAAGTCAGTCTCTACTAGTATTTCAGCTGCATGCAACATCCATTGGTTTCTGAGCAAAATATAGAGACAGTTATGTAGCTTCAGAATTTTAACAGTTGCCTTGTTTAAAAAGAAAAAAAGAAAAAAACCGCATGTGGAATTAATGGGACATACAGCCCTTTGTGTTAGATGTTAGCCAGTGCAGGAGAGAGGCTTTGTACTGTCAGCACTGGAGCACTTTGAAGATAGAGGGCATGATTTTCATTTATACAGAAGGCCTTGCCCCTCAGAGAGGGAGTGCCCCTTTCCCAGCTGTGCAGTCCCACACCCTGGGCAAGGCAGGGATCTCAAGATAACCGAGACTCAGGCCCAGGTATTTTGGGGGAATGATGTAGAACCGAGGGAAAAAAAAAAGGTTTTTTTTTTTTTGTTTTTTTGTTGTTTTTTAAATGATGACATATAATATAAAAGAGTTGTCTTTATTCTGTATTTCATCCAGCAGGTGTTTTAACAGTGTTATTTTGCCATTAATGATGTGTACTTGAGTGATTTACAATAAACAGTTATGAGTTATCTTGGCTGCTGTGTTTTATTTGAAATGTCTCCCAAAGCGAGGGCTTTGTGCATCACACATCCGAATTACAGCAGTGTTTTGCTTGGCATTTCCAGCTATTCACTTGGTGCAGTGTTTAAAAAATACCTACCCCTTCAGCATTTCTAGTTTCCTTATCAGTGGAAGAGGAGTGCCGTCAAACAGAAGGGCACCAAGAGGTTTGACTACTTTGGGCTTAGTGGCCAAGCTGGTAAGAGGGGAAAAAGAAAAATCAAGATGACATAATCTTGAAAGGAGACCGTGGCAAGATCTTGCATGTGAAAATTCCTCTTTAATAGCAAAATACCACCCCAATGTGACTCCAGGACAAGACTTTGACCAAAAATATTAAGTATTTTATTTAGATCTTGCTGTAAGTTCTCCTTGTTTCTGCTGAGATGTGCCTGAAAACCTGGGTATGCCAGAAGTCATGTCTTGATGTGCATTCACCCAGAGTCGGAGCCATTTGACAAACACGGGAATTACACGCACACGTGTAGGAGACATCTCCCCACTACCCCCTACAGTGCCTGCAAGAGGGGGTGGAAATGGTCTCCTAGAGCTGGGACCTGCTGGTTACAAATCCAGTGCTGTTGCTTCCTTCCTTGCGTGGTCGATGGGCAGTTGGAGAGCAGCAAAAATCATTGGGAACCTGCCTTCAAAAGGATGCGGGCAATGGGTTTGGACTTGATGTTTGAGTGTAAGAGGAAGTGCTGGGAAGAAGCACAAATGCCTGATCTTACTGGTGCTCCCATCATTTTGTTTATGCAGTTTCCTGCCTGGAGAACTGCAGCGAATGCACTTTACAGGCAATTTTTAAACACATCTTCCTGTTGATCTTTATCATACCTTAGATTGTTTGGTTTTGCCTTTTGTTTTGGTTTGTTTTTCTTTTGTACTACTATTACTTTGACTTCCTTAAGCTGATTCCTGTAAAGTAAGAAGAATAACTGGCCCTGAAAAGAGGTACGTGCTGTTCTGAACCTCTCTGACTACCTGAAATTACAAGGTAATGTTTTTTTAATTTCTTTTTCCCCGTGGGTGTAAGACTTCAGCAGCAACAGCAGTACCAGTGGGATTCAGGGATCGGAGATTTTGAAACCACTGGCAAGTTACCCATGGTTTTGAAAAACGGAGAGTAAGTAAAGAAACATCATTCAGAAAAGTAAAAACTCCCCCATCAAATGTATTATCTTGGAGCTTGTACTGCCTGAATTCCTCTTTTTGTAGATTAACTTATTCATGTGGTAGAGTTGATTAAAAATTGTCAGTTAGCCTTTGCAGGAGAACTAGATTTTTTTTTAAGAGAATGCCTTGAATTTTGGCAGAACAAGGAATGCTTCCATGCATTTCCTTTTTTGCCTTTTTTTTTTTTGTGCATGTTCGTTTTCAATTTTTTGCTTGTTAGTTTTGATTTTTGTTTTGGAACTAATTTTGTCCGTGTTCTCTAGTGTGGTCTCCCCTTCCTCAAGATGTCGGGTCTCTGGAAGGCAAGAAGGACCCCAGCTGCCCTACAGGGCAGCTGCTGGATCCACCTGCAGCTGTGTGCAGTGACGTGGGGAAACTGTGGAGCCTTGATAAGGTGGGTACCAAGGCATGAGGTGCACTTGCGGACTTGGGCACCTCTTTAAGGATGCCGCTAGTGCTTTCTGAGCAGTGCAAAAGCATTGAGGGACTGCTGATCAGTGGGTGGCTGGCTGTACGCTAGGCTAAACTAAGGATACAGTGACTGTCAAGCTTTTCTAAGACCTGATGGTCTGACAGTGCCTGATCTTCTGTTGTCTGTAATTCTGTTCTTGACGTGTTGAACCATCTGGAATAACACCACATAGGACTGAGAACATGAGGTATTTGTACCCTGTCCCGTGCAGTGTTGCGCTGAGTGTTTCCAGGCTCTCAGCTTTGGCACACAGCAGGGACCAGATGTTTTTTACACTTTTTCCCAGAACTAGTGCGGCCCTTAATAAATGCAGTGTTGGCTCAGAAGTTATGTGCTCCTTCCACAGCAGAAACCCCTGAGCATCTCACCTGCTTTCTGTCATGGGGTGTCTTGAGGAATCACTAAAGGAGGACCTCAGCTGTAACTTACAGCAGGTACTCGGCTGTGCAAACACTGTGTACAAACACAACCATTAGGGTGTGGTGCGAGGCCAAGGTTGCGATAGCTGAATACAGAGGAGCTTCCAGGCTCCATCCAACACCATTTCTGCTGTGGTTGGGCGCACGGGCTGGACTGCATTCAGATAATTCCCCAGAGTGGGAGGCAAGCATGAGCAAAACCTGCTCGCACTGGAGTTACGCCTCGAAAAGGGACTGGTGAGAGGGTGAGTGCTGGCACTGAAGAAATGTGCGAGGGCTCCCAGGCCCTGAAATGCAGCCAAGTGGAGTTCATGTCTCTAGCGCTATCTACTGCCCCGCAGCCCCAGTGCTGCGCTCGGGAAAGCTGGTGGCAGTCCTGCTCTGCACTGTGGGGCCAGGTGCTGTGCCAAGGTCCTGCGCGGCAGCACCAAAATTTCATTTAGCCCTTTGGCTCTGCGATGCAGAGCTTTAGCACAGGGGCTGGGGTGGGAAAAGGGTGCGTGGTCAGCCCTGAGCTGGTCACCATTTCCCTGAGCCAGTTTTAAAATACCTGGTGAAAGTGAGGGATTGCTGGGGGTGGGGGGACATGGTGGTGCAGGGATGCAGAGGAGGCTGCTTGGGGTGTCAGGGGTGGACTTCTGCCCACTCCTCCAGTGGCTCTGCTGCTCCCTTGTAACCCTGGGTGGTGTCTGCATGCCTATCATCCTCTGCAGCTTGCAAGTGCAAGGTGACTCTGTCCTCTGGCGTTGATAATTTTTCAGGCCCAGAAATGGGTAGCCAGAACACAGCTTTCTGGAAATAAGCCCAGCAGATGGGAAATGTAGCCTGACTTCAGGTATCGCACCAAGCTGTTGGAGTGGGAGGCTCTCAGGAAAAAACAAAAGGTCTTCTGTGTCCACGTGAGCCTGGGAGTCCATGCCAGGCTGGAAATGTGGTGACAGACCTATGGGCTCCTGTCAGCCGATGATTGGGGTACTGGCAGCTGGAAGGGCTCTCACCTTGGAGGGATTCCCAGACTATGGCCCCAAAGGCATGGCCAGGCTGGACTTCTATTACCTCAGTAGTTTTGCTTCTGGACTGTTTTGTAGTTCTACCCTTACATCCCTTAGTTATGTGACTCCTTTTTAACACCTTCTGTGGCACTTCTGGGATTCGAGGTACAATTTCCCTTAAGATCTTTTAAAAGAAGAATCAAAAGAAAAACGGAAAGCAGAAGCCAGTGGGAAAGGAGATGTTTACTAACACATGCCCATGTGCCCCAGCTCCCGCAACGGCTCTGGCTCAGTGATGCCCAGCCCAGGAGATGAAACCTCTGACATCCAGGGGAGCACGCCCAGCAACACCAGCCCCACTAGACGGGGAAAATAGGGGGAAAAAAATAAAAAAACCCTGAAATGTAGCAAAGCACTGAGTTTGTAGAGCATCCAGTGGTGCCCCTGCATGGGCAGAGCTGTCTACCAGATGGTTTGGAGGCTTTTGCTGTTAAAATCGTTCCTTGCACAAGGGGCCCATTGCATTTACTGAGTGCAGCTCCTGCTGTCGCACTTGCTAGAGAGTTAAACCTTGATTTAGGCTTTGTGTGAGAAAATGATAGCAGAATTCCCACTCTGGTTTTACGACTCTGCAGCCAGAAGACGCTGGCAGGCCTGTCCAACCGCCCTGTGCCCCTATACCACCATACCCATCCTGTGCTGCTGGCTTTGGTACCGCCATAGTGAGTGCCAGGGAGCCTTGCGTCAGCAGCTGTGATGCTGCCCCCCCCACTTCCTGCAACAGCCATGGCCAAGCCAGGGTTAAAGCCAAAAAGGGCAGGGAGCAAAGGTATGGCCCCAGAGCAGGCCCTGCCCCACACCAGCTGTATCTGTAGAGATAAATCCACCACCCAAGAGAAGCAGATGAGTGGCAAAGCCTTTAAGAAGGACCAAAAAAAAAAAATTCCCAAGTTTGGACCCTGACCATCTCGCAGGCAAGTCCTGTTTATCCTATGCATTTGCCATCACAGTGGTAATTTTTTTTACTTCTCTTTTTATAGAAAAAAAGTGACTTTTTTTATCCATTTTCTCCATTTTCCTTCTATTTAAATGGTGTCACTTTCTTGCAGCGAGATGGGGTGGGTCACTTTGATTTGCTGCTCCAGTCCCAAATCCAGGTGAATTTTTCTCAGTTGGGATGATGTGGGTGAGCTAGGAAGAGGGAGCGCTTCATCTTAGAGGGCTGGCATCTGGGGATGTTTCTTATGGTGAGAGAGAGCATTTTGCAGGTAACTGCCTCTCCAGCAAATCCTGAGTACACATGTTAATGCCAAGCCAAGGATGCGCATGCCTGATGGTGTATGTTTAGCAGCAGTGCATTTGGAGAAATGAAGTCTATCACAATATTTTAAAAGTTGGATAAAGGAACAGATGGCTTTGATGAGAGATGATTGGGCTAACGAAATGAGGGTTAACACTTAAACTGAGAAACAGTGGCTTAGGCACTGTATTTAGCCCCATGCACTGGGGTACGGAACAGCTCCGATGGGTGCTGCTGAGCAAACCCTGGCCCCTTTCCCCTGCCACTCCCGTTTCTGGGTGGGCGATGTTTCTTGCCAGGCCTTGCTCAGGCTTGAGAGCAGAAAGGACAGGAAAACCAGGTGGTAAATCTATTTTCAGATGACATGTATTTCCCAGGAATGAAAGCAAACTCAGAGCAATTCCTTTTTCCATTTTCTGCGCCTCTGTGTACATTTTTCCCCCAAAACACCAGCCCAGTAAAACCACAGCCAGTCTTCAAAGACATGGGCTAATCAGGGAGGGACATCAGTGTCAGCCTCCGGCACACCCATCCCTGGGAAAGCCAGGCATAACCCCAAATGAGATGGGGGAACGTACTTGTGGCTACTCGTCTTTGCCAAGGTAGTGTTGGTGGAGACGTGGGAGGAAAGACTCTTTCCACAGGTCAAGCTGGGCTTTCAGCAGGCTTTGGGACAAGCAGCAGTGCTCCGAGGGAGGCAGGTGATGTGTTATTGTGGGATGCAGTTCAAAAGCAATACACCCACGTGCCCGCCCTCACTGCCTACCTTTGCATACCCCTTAGCAGGGGGATGCTGCAGGACGAGGTTCATGGGAGGGGTGGCTACTCCTCCCATGGGACTGGTGTCCCATGAAGAAGGGACTGTAGGAAATACCCCTGTGGGCCCAGGTAAGACCACCCCTTGACAAGTAGTGCCTCCTTGCACCTCTGTTATGTCCTGCACTGGGCGGGCTCCAGCACATGCTTACTGTCTCCAGGCTGTGCCCTTCTTCTAAACCATGCTTTTTTAATTTGTGAGAGCCTTTGGTGGGCCTGTCAGCATCGTGCATTTTCCAGCACTCAAAGCAACACCATCTGCTCAAAAAAGAGCTGTGAACAAAACGTCTCAGACACTCAGAGTTTACTGAAAATGAAATTGCTTTAAAATCCCATATGCTGCATTGTTTTCCTTCCAGTTTTGGCTGATGGCAGAGGTGAAGTGACTAAGGTGGTTTCTAACTAGTCACTGCCTTTTCCTTTCTGGCCAAAATCGCTGGGCCGAGCACTGTCACTTCTCACCTGTTTGACAGAAGGTTTTCTTCAGCCTCGGCTTCTGCAATCCAGAGGTAACTGAACTCAAAAACTTTCCCCGTTACTTTTGAAGTGAGCTTGCTTGATTCTTGCTATAGCAGGAAACCTTGCAGTCAGGGATGTAGTTAATGCTGATACTTCAAGCACACTTTTTTCCAGGCACCTGATTTTGGGGCCTGTCTTGGTGAAATGGGGGCTATAGCACCTCCTTGCCCAAGGAAAGCTGTGCCCGGCAGTCACGTGTGGCCTGCAGATCCTCAGTGTGGCACTGCCATGGTATTGTCTGTTGAACTCTAAAACGTTGCATTTTTAGACTCTAAAACGTCTAAAATGTTGCATTCTAAAAGTGTGCATAGAAGGGCAGATTGACCTAATTACTTAGCTAGAATATGTAGACTAGGATTAACAGAAGACCAAGATGTTGCCAAGAGTGCCTGATGAAGGAGCATTTAATCAGGAACTACTGCCCTTGGGAGCGAAGTGTATCTTGGAAGAATATGTAAGCTAAGATGTTTGTGAACAAGTTGAAACTAACAGCAGAAGAATAATAAACAGTGCCCTTAAATGAACTATCCTCATTATAATACTAAAAATCACACCCCTTGACTTGGAGACACTGGCCCAAGCAGAAACTCTGATTTACTGGGCATGTGTAGTAAATCTTAGCAGTACTGCATCTTTAAACTGAAGTGAGAACTAACCTGTCATAGCTGAGAGGGTATGGCTAAAAGGTGGAACTGACATTTTTAACTGTATAAACATGCAATGTGATTGTAAGCAGGTGTGTTAGCTTTGTGGAGTTACCTCCTAGCACCCATCTCTGCGCAGACATGAAATCAACCGATATCTCGGCTCTGTGCATCTTGGATGTTGCACACCAGATAATGAGCTCCATTTGTGAGACAACAATGGGGGAGCATCAGGTGCACGCAGAGGGAAAACCTGGCCAAGAACTGTGGATTTTGTTGTGTTGCTAAAAGCAAATGCTGCAAGAGGCCATTTATTAGTCCAGGATAACACAAGATTTAAATACAAAAGCAGGAAGAACAGCTCTAAAAATAGCTCCCTCAGCCTTTAAAACACTGAGAAGCGTACACAGTTGTTGCCTTTCTATGAGAGTGGCTGTCCTTTCCCTTGGCAGTGCCGCCGCTGCAGAGATGCAGCCACTTCAGTAAGGGCTCAGGTGACCTGCTGGTGCTGCGCTTGACCTGAGGACCTGTGCTTTGAGGTGTTTGTAATCCCTGGGGATCAAGGAGAAGCAATGTCTTCGGAGTGTGCCATGATGGCCAAAGTTGCAGGGTGAAGGTGTTGCTTGGCTGCCAGACAGTATATAAAATACTGATGAAGTGCTGATGTATAACTCAGCTCACTTCTAGGGGCTAGCGTGGATTTAGGCAGGTAGCTGTCTTATGTTGGTTCGTAAGTGATAGCACGAGGGCAAAACTTTGAGTAAGTGCCACCTTATTTGGGTTTTAGGAGAAGAAACAAGACCATCAATAAGTAACATTAGTCATATTGCATCCTGGCAGAGAGAAAGGGGCGGGACAGGAAAAAAAAAGTGATAGTGTTGATGCCGTGAAAAGCCGGAGTTGAAGACTCAGTAGTCGGCAGACTATTAAGCAGGTATTCTTTATTGCGGCGCCGGGCACACGGGGGATCTCTCCTCCAAACGTGTGCACCGAAGAGACACAGTTACTAGGTATTTATGCTATGTTAACATACATATTAATT
>Ga0065711_1031508_pt1 | contig 29472 bp, 6 predicted proteins | sample Hoacrofraction12_FD_59098 | JGI IMG/M metagenome (GOLD analysis project Ga0065711, IMG submission 59098) | Hoatzin crop microbial communities from Cojedes, Venezuela - Epithelial fraction 12 v2 (version 2) | ecosystem: Host-associated > Birds > Digestive system > Esophagus > Crop | place... | reverse complement strand
CTAGTTACCGGCCTCCAACTAGACTCAGTGCCGCTGATGACAACCCTCTGAGTTCTGCCATTCAGCCAGTTCTCAATCCACCTCACCGACCACTCATCCAGCCCACACTTCCTCAGCTTCCCTAAGAGGTTGTTATGAGAGACCTTGTCGAAAGCCTTGCTGAAGTCTAGGTAGACAACATCCACGGCTCTCCCCTCGTCTACCCAGCCAGTCATGCCTTCGTAGAAAGCTATCAGATTGGTCAGGCATGATTTCCCCTTGGTGAATTCATGCTGACTACTCCTGATAACCTTCTTTTCCTCCACTTGCTTGATGATCACCTCCAGGATAAGCTGCTCCATCACCTTTCCCAGGATGGAGGTGAGGCTGACTGGCCTGTAGTTCCCTGGGTCCTCCTTCTTGCCCTTTTTGAACATTGGAGTGTCACTGGCCTTTCTCCAGTCCTCTGTCACCTCTCCTGTCCTCCAGGACCTCTCAAAGACGATGGAGAGTGGCTCAGCAATGACAACTGCCAGCTCCCTCAGCACTCGTGGGTGCATTCCATCAGGGCCCATGGATTTGTGGGCGTTCAGATTGCTTAAGCGAAATAAGCAAAGAAACAAATGGAAAAGTAAGTGAATGAAGGACATCAATCAGATGAGTCACCTTTACGTCAAACCTTGGAACTCTGTACAGAAAGTTGTATCTTTGGGGTTAGACGAACATCCTTATCAGTTCAGATGTAGTGTACCTTTTTCTTCTTCTAATTCAGTGTACTTACGTAGTAGCTGCTTGTATTTGCAATTTAAATATATCTCTAATCTGAAAAGCTATTAAAAAGCTTTAATATAATTGTCTTACCAATTACTTCCAGGTCAAAAAATCTCAGATTTGAACTAGAAATATGGCTTTTTCAGCTGCTAGCCCTGCATATACATTCCTGAATCAGAGTCAAACTGTTCCTCTCCTCCACATCCCCCAACCTATTTTTTTCCTTTCCTCACTTACCACCTTCTGCAGGTTTTATAATAGTGTCTTACCCAGAAATTAAATTCAGCGGCCTAGAATAGAACCTCGCAGTTTTGTCTGAACAATATTGAATCCATAGCGCCAGCAGAAGTGAAAAGTAGTTAAAACCTACCTCAGCAAAGTAAGCAGAGGTGACATGCATAAATGCAAAGGACAGGCCTGTCATAGAAGATTCACTTTTTCTACAGCAACTATTTAAGGAAGATTAAAATACTTCTCTAGAAAAACATCTCCTGTTCAAAGACAAGCAAAACATGGTTGCTCATATGTTCTCAGAAAAAGAAAAAAGAGAGCTTATTAGAAAAAGTTACTATTGCCACTGTCTTCATCCACATAAAAGTGATATGTGTAGTACCAGATTGTGGAATTATTAGTAAAATTAAGGTTTTACATCTGAAAATTGAAGTTTATATAAAAAACGTAGCATTGTTCACCCATTGAGGAAAAGCATAAAATTAAAAGTTGCTCTGAGGATGGGACACAGCTGCAGCAGGCACGCGAGGAATCCACTAACACAGCAACTCTCTGCAACATACCATAGAGGATGGAGCGGAGTGGAGACTCCGTGCCCATGCTCCGTGATGATAAAGCGGGAATAAATGGTTCTCTAGAACTGATAAGCAGCTCATCTGGTCTCCTGAGCCAACGGGTTTTTGAGACCTTGCCAAAGTGCTATCCTCTCGTGAACTTTGCTCATTTTAATATCATTTTAATACCAAAACACACCTCCACCCCGAAGGCTACCCGCCTCCGAGGTGCGACCACTCCTCTTCGAGTCTGCACCCTCGATTTTTTGTAAACTATACCTTTAAACATGAAGCGAGAGAATTTTACACCAATCATGATAAAAGGTATGTATGATTACAGTTACTCAAACTCCACCTTTAAGGTAGAAAGGATAGAAAGACAGCCAGGGAAATAGGGGATTTTCGGAGGAGAAGATAACACCGTAAGCAAGCCAAGGGAAACTTCATCTCAGACTGCCTCTGACTACCGGGATCGGCTGACGGGCTGAGCCTTGCTTCTCCCCCACCTTGGGACGCCTTGGGTGAGACTTAGACTAAGTGCTTTTCTCGGGAATCTTAGAAATCTCTCTAGAGGGTTACTCCCTAATGTTTATAGCCAGGCTGTATTATTTATAACCTTTTCACGCTTTCTATGCTTAATAACATCATATTTGCACGTGCTTTCTTGCAAACAGTCACTATCACTGGCAATTCAAAAATCCTATATACCTCTTGCACGAATAAAACTGCACTGTTTAAGTAGCCAGTTGTCACAGTTTCTCACTGAACGCAACCAAACGCAGCCGTGCTAGTTCATGAGCACGACTGGACTGAAGGTGCTATTAGTGTATCCAGAATCATGGTAGTTTAATATACATATTAAACGCGACTGGACTGGTAGTGGCAAATTGGGTATCACTCAGAATTTAAACCTAGCCGGACCTAGCCTCTCACTCCCGTGAGAAGAGTTAGAAAGCAAGGTGGTTTATTTTCTGCCAAATTAACACAACGCAGATGACTGACAGATCTAGAAAGTAAATGCATGTAGATAGGAAATTTTAAGCTTGCACAGCAAACACAGTTTGATCTAACTTATAAGAGTAAGACCAAACTGATTTGGCATAAAGATTTTTGGAAAAGCTACACACTACTGAAATTCCTCTACTATCTCAGCAGCCCTTCCTTACAGCAGGAGATCTGAGCCAGAGCAGTCAATAAGCAACAAGGATTGGTTTGATACATTCCTAAGCATGAGCTGAGCTTATTCAGAAAAAAACACCTCCATTTATTTTCTGATCGTCTAAAATCACTGTACAAGGACAGGAAATGCTGCTACTTCAAACAAAAGACACAAAGGGGCAACAGTTTTAAACTAACAGAGGGTAGATTTAGATTAGATATTAGGAAGAAATTCTTTATTATGAGGGTGGTGAGGCACTGGCACAGGTTGCCCAGAGAAGCTGTGGATGTCCCCTCCTTGGAAGTGTTCAAGGTCAGTTTGGATGGCGCTTTGAGCAACGTGCTCTGGTGGAAGGTGTCCCTGCCCATGACAGGGGGGTTGGAACCAGATGGGCTTTAAGGTCCCTTCCAACCCAAACCATTCTATGATTCTATGATTAACAAATGCTGAAATAGAAATTTTATCTGATGCAAGATAGTACAATATTTGCAAATTATGTGTTCAGGTATGGAAAAGTACATATTTTTCATAAAGGAAATCATTAGAAAGCTCAAACTAAATACCAAGCTGATTAAAAAAGTGGGGAGAGAAGGAAATAAACAGCAAAAAAAAACCAAGCAATACATGTGCAACATGTATGCAAATAATAAAAGCTGCATTATCTCCTGGAAAATCAGTCTATAAATGTTTGTGCTTGGGGGAGGCTAACTCCCACCTTATCTAAGCATCTCCTGAAAATCATGTGGGAACTGTTGGTACTTAGCACTGGGAAAAGGACCTCAATGTTTTTGTTTTCTCCTGGTTTTCATGTCATCTGTGGCACCCAGAGTAGCTTGGAGAATCCACTTTCATTTCTAAAATTCCTGAATGCTGGAGGAAAGTATTATCTTACTAGCGTGGTGAACAAGTCCCTGCTATTGTCTGCACTATTTCTACAAAATTAATACCTATCAGTACCTAGGACTGCTAACTACATTCTTTTGGCATTTTCTAAGAAGACGTGAGAGATCCTCTTTGCCCCCAGAGATCTATTCAAAATACACATAGTGGTCAAAGAACAGAAGATTACTTAAGTCCTGATAAACTCTATGTTCTTGTTAAAGCACTGCTCTAGAGCATAGGCCATTAACAAAAGACATGTCTCCCTCTTTCCAGACCTTTGCATCATCAATTTCATGACACTTCGGCTTGGTAGGTACGACTGCTTTGCTTTATATGCTTACAGCAAAACATAGGAAAGTCTCTAGCTTGCCATATTTCACATCGGATGCTTTGAAACCTTTAGCATAAATATCCAAGAATGGGAATAACAGAGAGATTCCTCTTAAAATTAATAAACATTTAGAAAAATGAGATAGAATACTTTAACACCATCTGTAAAGTACCTTTTAAACATGACGATTGCCTGCCTTTCTAAAAAGGGTAAGGCTAAAGCCCCATGTTGTCTGCGAAAAACTACAGGTGTTTTAAATCAGTTGCTAAATACTGATCATACTTTATATGAAGTTGTATTTAACATAGGATAAATATGCATACTTCTGTACAGGAACACTAAGCAGCAGTATAATACAGTTGGAACCAATAAATCATCATGATTCATTATTATTTTAGTGTTTGTTACTATAATTTCTCTGCTACAGCACAGATATTGTGACCTGTTCTGCTATTTTGCTATATATTTTTGTTGATAACTCAGCTGTAAACATATGCTGTAGAATAACACTACTATGAAGATCATTGTTAAAAGACCTTGCCTTTTCCTTGTTAGAAATTTTAAATGAGCATATTTGAATGTTTGAGCATCTCAATTAAAGGTGTTTAATTTCTGAAATTATAACTTCTCCTACTTTCAAAAAATATGGATAACAAACCAATAGTATAAAAACACACATAAAAACACCCTTTTTCTTCAAATATTATTTGCATTATTAGCGCATAAGGTTCTTCTCCACCATGATAGGCTCTACACAAAGAGTTTGTCCTTGTCCTAAGATATCTTTCACTCTGAGCATTACCAATTTAGGCCTAAATGAAAGAAACTTAACTTCCAGTGAAATTCAATTAAGCTGTTTTGGGAACCCAGCCTACAGTTAAAAAAAAAAAACCAAAAAAAAAAAACCTGTGGAACTCTCTGCCATACTGTTGCACTGTTCGCAGCCCAGTTAAATTATTGGGAGGAAGGAACAGCTATCTTTTTGTTTCTGCTTTTTATTTTTTTCTTCTACCCTTGATACAAGCTAAACGGAAGCTCACTGACTACAAAACCTGAATATTGTACTCTTGCTGATTTGTATCGCATGAAAATAAAAGGCAATTTCTCATTTACCAAATGTCATCAATTACCAAGTTTCTTCAGCTACAGTACACAGGTAACTGCTAAAGCACTTAGACTGGAGGTACTGCCTCTGTGAGTCATGCCATTAAATCTTTTTAGGAAGGCCTTAGGTGTTCGTAAAAACACCAGGCCTTGGCCCCATAACCACGTGCCCGCATGAATAACCTCAGTTACATGAGACAACCTTATGAACTTGGCATCATCATTAAAAACTCATCAAACTGGCTCTGAGCCAACACACGAAAGCAAAGCTGATATTCATGTTAATACTAATGATCCTCACAGTTTTTGAAAGACATCAAACGAAAAGATGTACATATTTACCTAAGCTATAAATAGACAACATGTAACAGACACTGTCTTTTGTTTTAATTAAAAAACCTCCATCTTTTTCCAAAACCATCTGCCACCATACTAAGAGCGAGCTCCAAGGAGTTCCTGGGGATGCTCCTGCTGGGGTGGGAGGAGTGAGCCTGGTCCTCTCCCAGCTCAGACCACGGCACTGTTTGCCCTTAGCCTTTCCCCTGTCCCACTGTCAAGCCAGGTGAAGGAGGCGCACACAGCACGGTCCTCACTTCTTCACCTCCCATTTTGCCTTCCATTACCTCATTCCACTGCCTCACTATGTCTCTGGAAAGAGATGTGTCTATAGAGAAAATGCAATAGCAAATACAGATACATCTGTAGGACCTAGATGTATGGCAAATGGTGTTGCGGCGTAGAGATGCTAAGACCAGCATGAAGAACTATTGCAGGTGTCCTTAAAGATTTTAATACTGACCATACAACAGGATATGCAAGTGAAAAGAAACTTTCTACCACTGGAAGTAAATAAAAATAGAAGTTTCAGTGCTATGTAAATAAAGGTATCCTCCTCATATCTTAAAGGTCACAGATCAAAGCAGACTTTCTTAAGGGGCCCGAGGCAAAAAAAAGTCATTTGCCCTATCTGTAAAGGTAACATGGGCTATACATAATTGTGAAACTTTCAAATGAAGTTAGGTTTGTTAATTCCTAACCAGTATTAGCCTTCACTACTGTGCAAAAGAGTGTGATACACTCAGACACCATAAATGAGCACAAGAAGCAAGCCCAGGCCCTCTTTCCCATCTAAAACACTTCAGCTGAAGTTTAAGTGAAGGGAGACTGTGCCATAAAGGGTATAATCTCACATTACCATTTTGTGTAGAATTGACTAATTACAACACTGTGTATCGTGCTTTAGTATTACGTTCTGTTTCTTTATCACCTGAGGCATCTCAGTGTCCAATGAAATTAAACAGAAGCTAAAGTAAAAAAAATTGAGTCTTAATAATTGATCATAATGAAATACTACAGGAAAAAAAGTATCAAGACATACAATATGTGAACCTGTGGCCTGTGGACCCATCAGCCACAAAAGCATTCATCTACTCCATTTTCAAACAGTAAATCTTGAAATTCATACTCTTCCCATTGCAAAAGAAAAAATCCTTTTTTGGTCTACTATGCAAAACACTTTCAATCTTTACTCATTTTAATTATATTTTATTTCTCAATGATGTTACTTTATAACAGGTATTTCAATTCACTGAAAAAAGTTAGAGCAAGTAAAATCAGAAAAATTGTCACCTTTTGAGGTCTGGAAACAAAATTTAAAATAAATCTACAGTTCTGCAGAGCATAAGTCACCACTAATTTTTGCGTATTTCCTCAAAGGTGATGTATTTTCATTGTCCATTATTTATACAAGGAAGCCACAAAACTTTCAAAATAATACACTGAAACATTTTCAGCAAGAGACTAGTTTTCTGAGAGCATAAAAAGAAAACCAGCAAACGGACCCATCCATCTTCAACGTAAAATCCATCTTCAATATAAAATGCAAGAACTACTTGCAAAAGAGCCTTTTATGAGGTACTTCCAATTTGAATACAGAAAAAAAAAAGAAAAAAAAGGGCTCCTGAAGTGCTCAGATATTGCAAGTCACTTGCTGTGCTTTGTGACAGTGGGAACCATCAAGCATCTCTCTATCCTTGACTAATTTAAGTCAAAGACGTTAAAGCGATTCTGTCAAATGGCGTATCCTAAGGCAGTAAATAAAACAAGTTTATTCTAGTGTACTAACTATACAAAGAAATATGTTAAGATTATGATATTTTGAGAACTTTATTCATATGTCCATCCAGCAAAATTCTTTTTCATCTACTTAACACTAACCACAAAGAATGCCTGAAGGCTTGAGTGAAGATGTTTAATGACTTGAGCCAGTACTTGAAGGGGCCTACAGGAAGGATGGAGAGGGACTCCTCACAGGACGTGTAGTGATAGGACAAGGGGGAACAGCTCTAAACTAAAAGAGGGCAGATTTAGATTAGATATTAGGAAATAATTCTTCACCATGAGGGTGGTGAAACACTGCAACAGGTTGCCCAGACAAGCTGTGGACGCCCCCTCCCTGGAAATGTTCAAGGCCAAGCTGGACGGAGCTCTGAGCAACTTGGTCTAGTGAAAGATATTCCTGCTCATGGCAGGGGGGTTGGAAATAGATGATCTTTCAGGTTCCTGTGTTTTGTTGCATGAAAGCTGGAGCACTCCGCAACCTGCAGAATCACTCTTCCACATTTAAGAAAAACAACAAAATCTCCTGTTCTACTCAATAGTCACAATCAACCTCAGTCATAGTTAAAAATCAAAAGGAGTGAACTAGGAATTACTAAGCAAGATGCACTGGCTAAGTTCAGACTGCTACAGTATTATGTTTCATTTCAGGACTGCGACCTATTCATCACCTCTTTCTAGATTGGTCATTTTCAAGCATAACAAATACTCATCAACCTTCTTCAAGAATACTGATCAAGCACTGCATAGCTTTCTCTGAATGGCTATAAAATACACACGCACAGATTCTCTATTTTTCATTTGTAAACAAGAGCAAAAACACTATTCATGGGAACTATTTTGAATATTTTGTGTAATCCTCAAATACATTTTCACTTTTTTACTAAGCAAATTTCACATATTGTAATTTTTTTCTTACTTCTGTCTAAAATAAACTTAAAAAATACTCTTTTTTTTTGTTACCATGGATTAGCAGTCTTTAACTCATTAAAACGGTTGTCATGGTTAAGTCTCCTAGTTGGAAATGTAAATACAGTTTAGCTAACACAAAATCTTCTTCAGAAACCAAACAAGAAGAAATACACAGAGCATGAGTCTTGCAGATTTGTTAGCAACCACAGCCATCCCACACGCATGCAAATCTGATTTCCAGCAAGAGGCAGGAGGGTGTGCAGCGGTAAAGCCAGGCCTGCTCAGAGCAGCTCCTGCCTCCTCCCGCGACGTGCTGGGCACACCCTTTTCCCATTGGGCTGCTCGGGAATTCAGGCTGCTCAGTACCAGGCAGGACTGGGTCCCAGTTCCTGAATTCTAGAAATTCTTCTTTTTTTGGAAGTGTTTTATAGTGGTTGCTTAGGAATTTGTTCTGTGAGACTACAGTGTGGTTGGAAAGTAATGAAAAATGGGCCAGAGAAATCAAGTGTAACTGAACAGACCACTTAACGGGAGAATCGGATGTTCCACGCGCAGAGGCTGCGAGGTGCCAAGAAACTACTGTGTACTCCGGGCTCAATAGCTTTTATTAAGGCAATAATAAAGTAAGCCTTGTTTGTCTATGCAGCTGGCGCAGTCTCCTCAATTCGCTGTCTTCCAGTTTCTGCTCTAACATCTCTTCCCCTAGCTTCCCTTCAGTAAAGCAATGACCGTCAACTAACCTTATTGAGGCAAATGGCATTTTAGAGTTAAGTAGCGAGCAGAATTTACATCAATAAATTCTTACATATAAAATACCACTAAATTAACATAACTGCATCTGGACCCTGCTTATGATGTTTAATAAGGCAATTACTTCAATTAAAATAACAGGGACAACTGTCATGTGAAATAAGCATATAAGTAATATGTGTTTACTGGAGAAAAGTTAAAAATTAATACATGCTTTGTGTTTTTACTATTAAGACACCATTTGGTATTAAGACAGCATCGACTAACGGCTAGTTCTTAAATTCACATGGACGTAACCTACAGACCAATTTAAGGCTCCAAATTTAAATTTGGACATGAAACGCATAAAGCAAAGAAATGCCAACTTATTATATAACTGCATACACATCTCCAAAATTTCTTACCTTTGTAGATTCTAGTAAGTGGTGCTACTTGAAAAACAGTCAAACATTAAAATAAGCAGATGCAATTTTGCAAGTAACATATTAATTGCACATATCATAGTTCAGTTGTACACAGTTTACAGCTGCCAAAATCTGTTGTCTTTGTAGTGCTGTTATTCTAATGTTGCAGGTCAAAACCAGCAAACAGCTGTTCAATATCTAAGAATTTTACTAAATAATGCAAGACTACACAAACAACGGGATATATACTGAACCAGCCTCAGAGGAAAGCAGAAAATGGGAAAATAATTATTTTTAATCCTGTTATGGATTAAAGGGCCATACTAAATAATGAATTTCTTATGGAACCCGACAAAATAGTGCTATGAAATGTGCAAATCTCCTCTTTCTTTTTTTTTTTTACTTTTTTCTTTTTTTTCTTTTCTTCTTGTGCCAAAGTGTGATATCAGCTGTTTTAAAACTATTTGCAAAACTGGGTCAAATTCAATAACCAGTTTCTGCTTAAAAAAATGTGGTTATCAGATTTAAGAACCAGCTGAAGAAGTGCAAACCTGCTTTAACCTAGAAGGGCAGGAAGGGGAGGCTGGTACACACATGCACAGAGTGATGCTCCAGTTATAACAGAAGCAATGGGAGCTCTAGAAAGAAACTTCAGGCTGAGCGTTGTAAAAAGACTGCCCCACATGGCACTAGTTTGCTGAAGTTTTATTTAATTTGCTGACAGATGGTTTTACAGGATTATGTGAATGGTAAAAGCACTTCCTAATTATTACACATTTTCATTTTTTACTAGGAAGCTCATTTCTTCCATAAAGGTAAAGGTGGCTCTTCATTCGACTCACTACCAGCTCATAGACGATACCCTTTCTGTATTTACCACTATTCCTATAAATTACCTTCTTTTCGCTTACTCTGGTTTCACATCATTGGGCTTTTCCCCCTTTTTGTAGAAAAAAAAAAAAAAGACTCCCGTATTGCCAGCTAATCCATGGCAATAAGAGTGAAACAGCAATTAGATCAAATCGCGTGGCATGGAAGCCCCTGTGAGGTAGACTCTGTTTCAGACTAGGTTTGATCTGGTCCTTGAAACAGCTCGAGGCTGTTCAGCAGCACAGAGCGGGGTTCCGACCCGCGCGCGCCCGAGGTGCAGCGGCGGCGGTGGTGGGAGCCGGCAGTGGTGCCCCGTCCCCCGAGGCACCCTGCCCCGTCAGCTCCAAAAGCTGCCCCCGAAACTGAACCAACGCCACAGGATTTGCTGCAAGATTGTGCTGCTGCTCCCAACCAAAGCGCTCAGGTAGACAGAGCCCAGTGCAACAGATGTAACTGAGAAATTTTTTGTGACATTCAGCTTAACGACCACTCAGCCCATAGCAACACTCGCTCTGATTCAGCACAAGGACAGGCAGGTTTGTTGTTGCTTAGTTGTTCTTCAGAGTGCTCTGTTCTTTGGTTTTATGAATTTTGAAGAAACTATTTCTGAGAGAGAAGTGCATTAATTCTCTTTAGAATCTCATGTAGCGAAAACATTGTACTTCATCTACAATGTAAGAATTACCTTTCTCTTGTGTACAAGAGTGGTTTCAACGTTACTTCATTGAACAAAATAAATCCTCTCTCATCTTTGCAAACTGGAAAAGAAATATTGTGAAATTACTGCTTGGGGAAACGTACTAATTTCCTGTACTCTCCATGTAGTTTGTTCCCTCTAGCGATATGGAAATGTGGATGTTGTTTACCTTGAAAATACTCCAAATGATGTGTAAATTCCATGAACACGATAACCTCGCATTTATTAACATGACTAAATGCACAATATTAATTTCTACTGTTGAAAGTAAAATCAAATGGAAATAAAATTTAACAAACCTCTCTCTTTTTCTCCTGTCATTTTAATTCAGGTGTCTGGGGAGATTAATTTGGCGTGGCTGTATTACTACCAGCAAGAGACAAAATAGTTTTACCTAAGGGGAGGGGGAGAAGACATAAGCCTGAAAAATTACTGGCCTTCCCCTTCTGGAAATAACTATTTCACCCCTGGCTAGCTCCTCCGCACTTCTGCAGCAGCAGCCTTGAAGCAATCCTTCCTCCTCCCACTGCTTCCTTGGGCAATTATTACATCTTGTGCCAGGATGCATACACTTTTGCCTAGCTGTTTAAATATATTTGAGATTAGTCAGAAAAGCAATTTTTGCTGTGTGCCCAGTAGTGAGACAGAAGTGCCTGTGAAGGTGCTTCCAGTCTAGATGTGTCTTATTTGGCTCTCCTCTGTCTGACACAGGTAAGAACATACTGTTTCTGGATTGCTTTTTCCCATCCGTCCTTTCCCATCTTACACATTAACGAAGAAAAATGATACCATTTTTATGCAACATGGGACTCGTTTCTATATTGTATCTTTAGTAATAGCCTCTTTAAAATTTCCTCATTTACTTTAATAAAGAATATTACATCAGTATTCTCATCGCTGCACCATATATATATATATATCAGGACATCCCTAACGCCCTTGATTTCTCCTGCTCTCTTTCTGTGGCACACTGCAATTTCTGTGGCTTTTTTATTCTAATTAATTACAGCATCTTGGCAGTTAATAGCTTGGAGCTTGTGACATGGAAGTGGCGTGGGGTTGGTGCTCTGTAGTCCTTCTTACACTAACTGTGTATATTTTTGCAGTCAGCTAGACCCTTTGGCTGCACCAGTGTTAAATTAAATAGAGCCAAGAAGAAAGCTCAAGCGTTGGATCTGCAGCCCTCCTCACTGCTTCCCTTGGAGGGCTTTGGGTTGGAGGAACTGAGGCTCCCCACTGCAACGTGCAAGCAGGGCACAGGGGGTAGCACCAAGTGGGTGGCAATCGGGACAAGAGCCCCTCTGCCCTGCGGACTCTCCGACCAACACCCCGCAAGGCTTCGCACACAAACATCCCTGCACATCATCCCGTCAGACAACACAAGACTTCCATTTATGCCATGGAAACACCAGTCTGGCAGGCTGCAACAACATCCTCACATCACGCCCAACATCTTCAACCGGGGGTAAAAAAAAAAAACCAAACCTCGCAAAACCCAGTAATGATGTCTGAGGCAGCAGAAGCCTTCCTCACAGGATTACTCCTTTGGGCCATAAATTACAGAGCATAAATATGGCCTGGCCCAGCCACTTGGCCTCAGGGCCAGGGAACAGTCCATGGCTCTGTTTTATTCAGCAGTACAGGCACGGCCACTTCTCCAGCGGGCATCTTAATCCTACAATGTAAAATTACCTGATACCCCTCCCAGTCTAACTGCTATACTTAAAAGCCATTCCGAAACACTAAGTGCCTAACGTAATTAGATTTTTTAACACTGGTTATGCAAATTTGAGATGATACAATCAAGACTGGGTGTTCCTAAAGTAGTTTTATCCTTGTGTCTGGCAGATGTCACTGTCATTGATGATCCTAACTTACATTTGCTATACTGCAATTTTACATCCTCAGCAAAGCTTAATTGTATGTAAGATAGAATTTTTTAATGAAAATTTAGTACGTGATAAGGCCATGAGGCTGAGGAACCACAAATGAAATACTTAGGCTACCAAACACTGTGTTTGCCACAAATACTCTATAAAAGCTAATTTACAATACTTCTATCTAAAATTAGCAAAAACCTGGGTTTTATAGTTAAAATCATGCTGATACTACACTTTACCATCTCACGACTTTCCTAGAAATCCTTCTTTTGGAAACTAATACTCTTCCTACACTAGTTGCATTATTCTTCCATTTGTTTTTAATAATGAGCTGTCTTGAGTATTGCCCTGTCCTAAGCATATGCCATGCAAAGTTTCTGTACGTCTGAAAGCAAAAAATCAAAATTTTTCTTAGCTTCATTTGTGACTTGCGTTGGAATGCCAGATTTGCTGGCAAGGTTTTACAGTTGAGGGATTTTTAAATAGTACCTGATAACTATAGGAACCAATGAGAAATACAGTGTCTTGTTATGGTTAGGTAAGATATGATCTATGAGGTTTCTGCCGCACGCATATCACTATTTCTGGTGATTGAGTGAATGTGCTCATACTTGGCGAGTGCAACTGACCTGTTCATCCGACACTTATGTATTAGTAGCTACCGTGATATCCTGTATAATATATCTACAAAATAGCACTGAAATAGGGCAATCCTTCTGGTACCAGGATGAATTTTTAAGCAGGCTTAAACTATGAACAATTAATGCCATTTCCCCTATTGCTAGAAGAAAGACCACTGTTAAGAACACTCACAGGAGCAGAGAGTGAAATACTTTTGGCTACTGTTCAGATTCTAGGCAGATTCTCCGCATTAAATACATACTTAAGTTAGAGTGGTAAAGCATTACAGATTGGCTGGGGCAGACACAGACTCCCAGTAAAGCAGAATGCAGCTATACACCGGATGTCAGAAAATCCATATGGGATAAGCACAACATTCTAAATGACAAATCAGAATGACATATCACTGAATAGCTGCAAATTTAGCATCTGTATTTTAAGACAGGTACGTGGGAGAGCTACTGCATACGGCGCTAACGAGACTTATGCTGGCATAATGCGGATGCTTCTGGCCAGTGTTCTCCAAAAGATGAACTCAGATCACTACAAGTGCAAAGAAGGCTGCTGAAGGACATAAGGGGAAAAGGAAGTCTAACTAGAATAGAAAATTTTAGCTTGTTTATTGTGATAAATATCGGAGAAGTCATGACTGCTTTCTGCATATGATCGGGGAATAGACGTGAACCAGAAGAAAAGCCATGTCAATCAAAGGGCACTAAATCTGAGCTGTCCAGCAATTATTTTGGCCTTGAAAGCAGAAACCAGAGAAGGACAAAGCCAAAAGTATACCGTTTTAAAAGGGAGTAGGGACTGCGCAACAACAAGGGTCTGTCCTCTGCTCATAAGGATGGGTACATATATTCAGAACTGGAGTATGTCCTGAGTAGCAAATGATAGGATTTACAAAACAATTTAAAATTGACATTAATGAATCCTTATAAAATAGATCTTAAAAAATAAACACAAAGATAACTTGTTCCAGGAATCATTCATCTGCTGAACAATTTTACTGTATTTTGGGTAAAAAGTAATGTGGAACCGGGAAGATGTATCTATAAATTCATGTGGTGGCTAGTACACGTTCCACTAGTGTCCTGTCTTACACGGAAACAACTGGACAGAAAAAAGAAATGAAATACATCTCATATGTGACATGCTAACTCACACTATAAATAGAAGACTGTTTGTTCATTTTTTAAGCTCTAACAAAAAAATTCTAAAAAGGGGCTTTGAATAGCCGCCTTCTTATTCAGCATCACTGTGCAAACACCCATCATTCAGAAGACATCTTTCTACAAATTTCTTTTAGTAACTCCTGTCTAGTCTGGGGATGGCTATTGGATGACAATTCATAGGTCGATGCATTTTTCAGAAGCAGACATCATGATCTACGAGCAACATTCAATTCAACTAATTCTTTCTGTCTGATAAAAGTAATAATGATGATACACTCAATTTAGATTGTCATAAGGTGTTTCATCTGATACCATGTGACCTTCTGATTATTAAGAAACTAAAATGACACTAAGTCCACATTAAAAATTAATGTCCTTCAATTCAAATAGATTAAAACTTATTTATTAATAAGAGGTCAAAAGTTCAAATTCAAACTAAGAGCCTAAATATTTTATTTAAATACTCTGAATGCCGTGTAATGTGAAATTACGCTTATCTCCCCTCAGTGACAGTTTAGTTTTCTGTTTTCTAAACTTAAAAAGCTGGGATTTCACTGATGGGGTAAAGATTTCTGCCACAGAGTTCTGAAAGGCTCACAGGAATTTGTGCAGAAATTTCTTCCTTTGTAGGTAAAATCACCTTACAGAATCAACAGGATTTTGAGCAAGTTAATTGTTTTGATAGCCCAGTGAAAACTGGGCTGTTGACTGTTTTTTCTTAGGTGACTTCTGCAGGTGCTCTGACATCGCAGAAGCTTTGTGCTCTTCCTACAGACAGATCTCATCCTTTGTGAGAATTGGCCACTACGAAATTAAGCCTGAGGTGGCTTTTTATAGCCTTCCTCAATCATTCAAGCAGACTAAAAAGACGGTGAACTCTAACCTCTGTTCCTTCAAATCCCTTCTCTACTGCAATGCCTATGAAAAATTGAGAAGGAAGTGGTAGCTGACAGCTACTGTCAATAGTGTTGCCAATATGGTTTTGTTATTACCTTGTGCTCCCCAGCTGCCCCTATCCAATTCCTGCCTTTCGTAAGCTGTATGGAACGGGTTCTGAGCATGCACAACACGGAGGGAGACGGAAACTGCGAGATTATGGGAAATCTTGTCATAGAAAGAAATAATAATAATTCCTCCACCAACATTAAAATCCCTACTCCCATCCAAACCCTAACCACAATGCCTGCCTCCTCCCACAGTAAACACTATTGAAAATTCAGACAGGGCAAGCTGAAAGAAATTTTTCCACAACTCCATCATAAAAGTGTTCTGAGGATACAGGCAGATGCACATTTCGTCTGCATGAAGTCATTGTATGGAGTTATGTATGGAGGGGAAAGAAAAAAGTCTGCTGTGGAAAAGGTCCAGCTTGGCCTTTAAAAGCATTAACACCCTTAATTGAAATCTGCTGAACAAACACGATCCACTGGAGTGCCGAGTTCTCCCACAAATGGGAAATACGGCTGTGTCAAATTCTGGTCTTCAGTGGAATTGTTTCACCAAACCTCTGTTTCACTGGCCCTTTTCTGGCAGGACAATCTGTGGAGAGCAGCGCACAAGACCAAGCAGGTTTGCAGCTTACTTCTGAAGAGCAGCTGTGTTACAGACTGACAGCCCAAACTGGACCTGCACGGGAGATCTGCCGGCCTTCCTGGCTTTCCCAGCTCAGAGAGCCACAGGCACACACCGGTCCGGCCCAGCAGGCGTGAAACTGGCAGGGGCGGAGGTGCACGGCTCTGCACCAACCTGGCTCCACAGCGCGCTACTGATGGGGGTCAGGTTTCTGGGGCTTTTCACAGGGCAATAAAAAAAGAGGCACAGGTTTCTTACAAACAAGTATAGCCAGACAGAGCTCCAAAGCGTAAGGCTTTATTCTCAGGAAAAAATATTGGTTTATAAATATGCTTTTCATATTTAGTTAGATTATCCCTCTCCATTTCACTCTTCCCTTTCACGTGTGCATGAATTTTACAATGTAATAATTAGAAAGTACCATCTGCATAACTAAGTCCCCAGAAACAACTGCAGAGCCTGTGATTATCAGCTCACATTTCAGACGAAGAATGCAGCATGCATTAATACTTTACTGAAGGAAACCCATCCATCTTCTCCAACACCAGTCTGTCTTTTCTGCTCTCCTCACACCGCAAAACACTGTATGTTACCACATCTTAACATCTCACCATCTCTAACGTATCTATTCCCTCGGTGAGCCAGTGAGGTGAGAAGTGCTATCGCCCCGTTCTGCTCGTGGGAGTCGCAGTCAGGCAACACGCCTGCACTGCCGAGTAACGCAGTCCCTGAGTAAACTCCCTCACGTGGTTCCCAGACCATCGACACTGCATAACGCGAGTTCATTGCTGGTGTCTGTCTGGAGTCGGCAGACGAGGAAGACAGCTCACTGCAAGGACCACCCCTAATACCACAGTGACAGGTTTAGTTCAGCCTGTGTTGAGCCGTTCTCTGATACCACCTCATCCCCAAGCTCATCCCTGCCTGTAGTCCAGGACACACAACATCTCCTACCAGTTCTGTGCATGAAAAAAGTCTCATGCTGGGGCGGCTGCACCTCACACAATCGAAACCAAAAATACCCCCAAAACCTACAAAAAAACAACAACAGTAACAATAATAACTAAGTGTTGGGACCACCAAAGATGGCTGAGAAGACAGCCGAGGGCAAATGATAAATACTGTCGTCCTGGCCAACCTGCCTGAGAGAGGGTGGGCGCGGGGCCGAGGGGCTGCAAACTGCTCTCCACCACTTGGCTACCAGGAGCGTGCTGGCCCCCTTCTCAGCGCGTGGCCAGCTGGCCGCAGAGAGCTGCCGTGGAGGGAAAGCCCCCCCAGCCAAGCCCCCTCCTTCACCTGGGAGCTGACATTAAGCCAAGGCTTGACATTCAGCCTAGGAGGCAGGCGTACTCCCTAGGGATGATGTCTGCAACAGAAAAGATTATGTGATCGATCCAAAATCATGCCAGAGGCCACTGACCAACAACTAGGATTTCTCAGTTTCTTAATCATTAATAGCCTTTGCTTAACAGCCATCCCAGCAGCTGTGGTAACCACTGGGCTGAACAAGACGGGGAGGCAGTGCCCTGCTGACCATCACCTCCGGCCTTCCAAGCACCCACACGCGCTGCCTGCAAGCCCTGTGCCCACCCATCCGGGCACCCGCGCGCTCCCCAGCAGCCAGGCACTGCCGCTCACACTTCGCCTCTAGAAACAGGCCAAACTTTGTCAAAGCCAGCCACACGATCTAATTGCAGAGCCCCCATTATTACACCTGGCAGGTATACAGCTAATTGTCTAGCCTAGGTTATGAAATCTCAGGAACAACATACTACATAAATACAGTATTATTGTATAATTTAAGCGATGTGTGCAGAAGGGAGTCACAATCCCCGACAGTGACTGGTGACAGACAGAATGTCTCAACTGGTAAAGTTAAATAAATTCCACACTGCTGAAGATAGTTCATATATTTGTGTATCACAGCACATAAAATAAAGGATCATTTAAGGATATTTTCTCCCCTATGGCTTTGTTTTCAAATAAAATTTAGTGTTCACTTAAACACAGGTGTAGACAGCCAGAAAAAGAGAAGTCCCTAGTTGCTCATGGAAACTGACAAAATAGTTCTTGTTTCATCCACACATTATAGACTGTGGTCACCTTAAAAGCTAAGCACTGTGCACATCATGTAACAGTAAAACCGGGCTAGATTTGCAGACATCAACAAACAATTCCTGCTGAAATCAGTGATTCCGTATGTCAAACACCAACAACTCTGTGTTATAAAAATTATAATTGAGTTCCATAAACTAGATTTTATGACATTCCCTAGAAGTATATACTGTTTTCATACTGAAATCAGTGATGATGCTCCCTTCTGTATTTTAACTATTTCTGAACATCTAAAGAAAGTGAGTGATGTTGGACAGCATGTTTTCTTCAATTTTATTCTTTGATTAGGACTGAGCAAAAACTGAGTCCCTCCCTATTGAAGCTATTTTTAAAATAAGCTTTAAATAGGAAGAGGGACTGTCTGCCCTCTAAGATAACCAGAAAGACAATTAGCACTTTAAAACAAACTATGGACTTAAAGAATCATGTATCTAAATTTAATTTCAAATCCACTTACAAATATGCATTTCTATTCTGGAATGCCCCCTTCCTGTGTCGTCAGGGATTTTTTTGTGGGTTGATTTTTTTAAGCCTTAGTAGATAATCTTTAAAATTAAATCAAAAACCAGTGGGTATAAAAAAATGGTGTTATGTTGTGGTGCTGCACGACATCCTTGTCTCTAAACTGGAGAGACATGGATTTGATGGATGGACCACTTGGTGGATGAGGAATTGGCTGGATGGTTGCACTCAAAGAGTTGCAGTCAAAGGCTCGATGTCCAAGTGGAGACCAGTGATGAGTGGTGTTCCTCAGGGGTCGGTATTGTGACCGGCGCTGTTTAACATCGGCGACATGGACAGCAGGATTGAGTGCACCCTCAGCAAGTTTGCTGATGGCACCAAGCTGTGTGGTGCAGTGGACACGCCTGAGGGAAGGGATGCCATTCAGAGGGACCTTGACAGGCTTGCAGCAGGCCTGTGCAAACCTCATGAAGTTCAACAAGGTGAAGTGCAAGGTCCTGCATGTGGGTCGGGGCAATCCCAAGCACATATCCAGGCTGGGTGGAGAATGGATAGGGAGCAGCCCTGAGGAGAAGGCCCTGGGGGCACTGGTGGATGAAAAGCTCAACATGACCCAGTAGTGCGCGCTCACAGCCCAGAAGGTCAACCATGTCCTGTGCTGCATGAAAAGCAGTGTGGTCAGCAGGTCGAGGGAGGGGATTCTGCCTCTCTACTCTGCTCTGGTCAGACCCCACTTGAAACCCCCAGCACAGGAAAGACACAGACTTGTTGGAGCAGGTCCAGAGGAGAGCCACAAAAATGATCGGAGGGCTGGAGCACCTCTCCTACGAGGACAGGATGAGAGAGTTTGGGCTGTTCAGCCTCAAGAAGAGAAGGCTCTGGGGACATCTTACAGCAGCCTTCCAGTACTTGAAGGGGGCCTACAAGAAATCTGGAGGGGGACTTTTTACAAGGGCAAGTAGTGATATGACAAGGGGTAATGACTTTAAACTAAACGAGGATAGATTTATATTAGATCTAAGAAAGAAATTCTTTACTGTGAGGGTTGTGAGGCACTGGAACAGGTTGCCCAGCGAAGCTGTGGATGCCTCCTCCCCAGCAGTGTTCAAGGCCAGGCTGGATGGGGCTTTGAGCACCCAGGTCTAGTGGAAGGTGCCCCTGCCCATGGCAGTGGGGGCTGGAATTGATGATCTTTAAGGTCCCTTCCAACCCAAACCATTCTGTGATTCTATAATTTGAACGTAGTCTTACTCTACTATTTTTTCTCTATCCTTCAATAAACTTTAGACTATAAACTTTCAGTAAAAGAAAAGAAAAAAACTTCATTTTTAAACTAAAAATATTGTGGCAATTTTGGTAGGAAGAAAATACAAGTTAGTGCTACAGGAAACTGTCCGTAGTTGAAAATTCAATCATCCTCATTCATCACAATAAAGTATAAGCTTTATTTTAGAGCAGTCTGTGGGGTTAAAATCACAGCACCAAACATAATAGCAAAAGCAAGGATTATAGAACAACAGTTCCTGCCAAACAAACAATAAATTTACTTATTTCCGTGTTTCAGGTGGCACTGACACATCCTGACACAGTTTGGACTACATTATATTTACATTTCCATTTTCATGTTTAGGTTTCATTATTAGATAAACCGCAGTCTGACTACATATACTGCTTTCAAGCAACGGTTTTCATAGTCTGTGTCAGTGTGGGATTAAGCACACCAAAACGTGTTAAAATCTTGGCTCCTACTGTAATCTAAAGTGATCTACACAGCAAGCAGCTCCTGCCAATCTATGAGATATTCTGCCCACAGCTTCCCCTGTTTTATGAAACACAGACGCCCTCTGAGTTACGAATTCAGGACTAACACAGAGCCAGTAGCCTATCTTGCACATGTCGAGATACTGTCACTCAGCCGACTGGTGGCCTCTTGACTCCTTGACTTTCAGAAACTTGGAACCAGCTCATGGTAATGCATGAAGGAAAAACATGTGTAGGTCTAAACTAGACATGCAGGCAAGACTTTGTGCAGGAAGTCTTGGTCAAGTATTGCAATGCCCAATTCAGTGCTCTTGAAATCCATGACTGTGAAATAAAGGAGTATTTTCTGATTAACAGTGAGCTGAACCAGGCAGGAAAGCACAAGAAAAGTTAAATTCTTGCAGTTAAATAGCCCCTAACTGTGTATATACAAAAATTAATGGAATAGTAAAGCTAACATATGAAAAATGACATTATGTATTGTATTTTTCAATATTAACAACTATGACTTTATAACAAAAAACACGTATATACATGTATACCTCTGCTTATATTTATATATATGCATGTATATACATATCAGCATTATCTGAAAGATGCCAAAATAAACACTGAATAAAGCTAAAAGATTCATTTTGATATGAGGTATTTGAGATGGCTGGCAAGCCTTATTTACACATTTCCTGTGTTTTTATATATTGAAGAAACATCAAAGGTTTTTAACAAGAAAATTATATTCTCACAGCCATAAAGTATATTCTTGTGATTGCATTAGAGTGGCTGTACAGTATAACTTCTTTGCCTGCTGACAATGACTTTTGCTATGTTAATTAAATAAGTAATGTGTCTGTGATCTTTATTCATTAAAATTAATGCAATAATATCTATGTTGAAGGTTCATATTGGACTCAATCTGGCAAGTCAAATGAAATGGCTTCACCGGAGTTACTCTAAGCTTATTCTTGATGTAACACAGAGCTCTGATAGGAGTTTCTGTGTGAAATCAGTTCACCCTTGCTTCACTTAATACTATTCCCAATCAGCAAGCACAAGTATGTTGGGAGCACACAAAAATGTCTTGTATGAAACACAGCTATGGAGACCACGAGTATCCAGGCGACAGGTCGTGCTGGGCAGAGAGTCCACTGGCCGGGTGTATTCCTCCAGCCAGCTGTGACAGGGGAACGCTGCTGGCGTCACCGCTGAGCCCTGTGGTCCAGCCACCGGCGAAAGCCGTCAGCTGGAGTCAGCCCAAAGGATGACACTGAGCATGGCTTGTCATTTCTAGTAACGGCACTTAAAACAAAGGGCAGAGGTTTCGTGTGTGAAACCTGAATTCCCCCCACCCCCGGGATTATCGCCCAGTGAAACAGGAATTGTCCTGCTTCGGCGTCCCCTTTGGGAACACCGCCCTGCACAAAGGCAGGACCCACGAGCACACAGCTGGCAATGGTCCTGCATCAACAGGCAAATGCACCTCAGGACATGAGGGAAATTTGCTGCCAAGATTTTAAGATTCCCTCATCTAATTCACTACGCACTGAGACCAACAGCAGTCTTTTCAGCAACTCCCCGGGCACCGGATTAAGATTTGATGAACAGAAGCAAACCCAGGGTCAAAGTTCAGCATCTAAACCAGAAAGACCCATTACTATTAATATTTTTGTTCTGTTAATGAGGCAGGTTACACCTGAACCCTGGCAAAAAGCAAAAACGCAAGCTACCTTTAATTTATGCCCATCCACACTTCATATACAACTCTTTCAGGCAACATGGAAAAAGAAGATGAATAGTGAGGTAACCTTACATTAAAAAGACTGATCACTGATCAGAATTTAGGAAACAGGCAGCTGACCCAGCCATCCCCAGCAGTATGACTCACTGCACTATTTTCATATTTGTATTATTTAGCATCTAAAGACCTTAATTGAGAGTCCTGTTCTGCTAAGAACTTGCATTAACTACTCTGAAATTATCTTCCCTGATCAATTTTCTACAGAAAATGTTTCCACTAAAATTTTACATGTATGTCATCTTTTGATATTATCCAAAATCTAAGTACTAAATACAAAAAAAAAAAAAAAAAATTAAAAAAACCACCCACTAACCAACACAGAAATTATTTTTTTTCTGGAAGAAAGCCGACACTCTCCATGATTTTCAAGGCCTGGCAGAAAATTGAATTTCCACTGAGGCAGGAAGAAGGAATTGACATTAAGTTCCTCTAACCCTACTTCATATATAATAAAATAGAAATCTTAAACAAGGAGTTTGTATTATAAATAGATAAAACACTTAAAAGACAAGGAGGCAGGATGTGTTTTTGTCTTCCAGTGTTTAGAGACAGGAAACTGGAGCACGGATAAATGTAGTAAAGTTTTACAGAGAAGAAATATTTGGAACTAGTGAAAGGGACTGATTTCACGTCTTGGAGGTCCAATATCTTAAGATCAAATTATTAAATATCAACAGTTCTAGGAAAGTAGTATGGTAAAGCAGTAACTGGAATCAAACATCACCCATTTATTTTTATTTGTCTTGCGCTGAAGTATTCAAAATTCATTGCTAAGGACTTGTTTCTTTGTTCCTATCAGGAGCATTCAGAAAGGGGAAAAGTGTATAGTGACAGCACAGATCCTAAAGTTGGTACCTGGCTCTCAACCGCCCCTGGAAGCATATGTCCCTTCACTAACCACAGAGAGGGCCTCAAGTTTTGTAAGCCTTTGTGGAAACCCATCTTCCTTTGCTAGCTACCCTAACTATTTGTGTCTTTGTTCCAAACCTGCAAAACTGATTATAGGACACCAAAGAAACAAAAGACATACATTACACTAGCTAATATGGAAGTCTTAAGCATTAAGTACTACTACAAATGGACACAACCCAGAGAAAACACTAATTAAGGAAGGTCCCTTGTACATGAACAGCCATAAATAGATGTACAGTGTCTCTCCATTGAGCCATGTGATTGCCCTTTAAAAGAATACACATTATAAAGCACTAAACAGGCAATAGCAAGGAGGATATGTTAATCTAACTAAAGATTAAAACATATCTATAATTTGATTAATCTACCGAATTTTTAGAAAGAACTAGTGCAGGCTGTACACCAATGCTGCATGTATATTTAGTGACTATTTTTAAAGGGCTTTATGATTTTCCCATCATAGCAACTGAAAGCACCGGAGACCAGCAGTGGTCTAACAACCTTTCAAGAATCCAGACATTCCTTTCTATGAAGAAATAAAATAAGAGCGTTGTGTATCTTTCAATGACGGAAATTGATGGGACTGACTATGCTGTCAATAATATAGTGAAGCTTTATTGAATTCTGTTAAAGTTTACAAGATTTTATTTTTCTAATCAGTGTTAGCCTGTTAAAAGACAGAAGCAACATGAGTTTTTTTCACAGAAACTAACACAAATGAGAAAATTAGATAATAAAGCTGGAGGTTGATCAAAAACCTACTGAGTGTAGTGGGCATCTTTCCATTTCCTTTAGTGGGTTTTGGATCAGGACTTCAGTAATGAGGACTTCAACTGCCAAATTAGGTTGCCTAGTCAGCACTAATAAAGTCTTCATTAAGCAGTACCACAATTGCTGGATTTGTAAACTGAATAGGTTGTGAAGAACTACAGTCACAGGAACACGCTTACAGTCCATCTAGTCAGACGGCAGACCTCCAAGGGAAGCCAGTAGCAAAACCTTTGGAAGAAGCATCCTTTGACACTTCAGAATTCACAAACGCACTCATCCATTGATTACACTACAGCTGGAAATTAGCAAGTGGTCCTTGGGGTATATAAGTTGATAGACTTCTTATCTATCTATTACACAGGCTGATAATCTTCTTATGTAATTATCTACTACAATACAAAATTTTTTAAATTTTGTTTTTATTCACAGACTTACTCAAGCCATTCTACTCTACTAGACCTTTTTATTCACTGTACCCTTGCCAATAAGAGACGAAGCATTTGAATGAACCATGTACAGGAGTGCTTTCCTTTGCTCATTTTAGACTTGTCACAATTTAATTGTATTTGTCATCAGGAAAACAATACGTAAGAGCCCAGAAAGTATCTTTCAGTAGCCTTCAGTATTCCCCACTGCATCCTCTGTTCTCCCATATAATATCTTCCTCTTTTTTTCTGAGTAATACAAAATCTTCACCTCTTTCTTCAGGTGAGAATCTTTTAACGTAGAAGTCTTTAGTTTTTGATGTCATTATCCTGTCCTTTCTTCTTTCCTTAATAGCTTTCTGGATAAGAAGTGACCAAAGGCATATACATTATTCATACTGAATATAAGAGTCAACAGTTGGTAAACTAAGTGTTACACAAGAAATACTAACCACAGTTTTGCATTCCTTTTACAACATATATAGCTTTATTCTGCTATGAACTGAACAAATACTTTGACCAAGCTTTTCCATCATAATTGATAAAGAGCTTTTTGATGGTATCTGTTGTTCTGTTGGAGAGATATAGAGGAAACATTCAGATTGTACCTTCCCAAATGCTATCATCTGTTCAGAATTATAGGTGATACCATATAGCCCTGACTGGTGATCTCTGACAGTCCTTTCAACGTAGGTTTAAGTTTTGGCATTCCGAAACAAATTTGTGTTGTCTTCAAATAAGCTGCAATTATAGATCATTAAAAAATAAATTAATACTAAATCAACCCTCGAAAACAGCTACTGTCTCATGGTATGTTTGAATCATGTTACGTTTCCTACGTTTAGCATCAGAAATAACTTTATGGCTTGCTCTCAGTCTTCCTCTGTGTATGTATATGAGTAAATGCATATGTATGCACAGGTATAAGTCAGCATATGTATTTCTGCATGTGTGTACATAACTAAATATATATATGTACAGAGAGACACTGCCAGTCAGTGAATCTGATTTAACATTGGTGTAAGCACACCAACTTCAGCTACCGGAAGCCCCAAAGAATTGTCTAGCAGAAAGCTGACAGGCCTTGTCTATTTCGTGAGAGAAGATGTTGAATCAAATAAACTCTATGTGTAATAAACACGCAGATCTTCTTGATAGATTGATACACAGACCTACACACACACATTTCCATCATGTACACAACTTGCTGAACGGGAAATTCGTTTTCAGTTATGTTATTCTAAAATAAGCAAAGGTAAGATTTCCTGCAAAAAGAAGTTTTAATCTGGGAGGAGACAGCCAGAAAGCATTGAAGAGAAGTCGAGGATGCAGGAATGCCAAGGTGCAGTAACAGCTGTGCTCTGCTGCCATCCTGAAATTCTGTGCACTGAACAGCAACCTGACAGACATGGGGCTAAAACTGTTGCCAGGGTTCAGTGCCACACAAAAGCACCTCGGCCAAACACATCCCTCTACAGGCGTAGTGGCTCCATCCCAAGGTTTCCATCATACCAACAGATCTTCTTGGTGTAGGAATTATCCCTGAGGCATATGATCCACTGAGTTCAGAGTCAAACCCAGCAGAGATGCGCTGCCAAACGGATGTAGGCAGGGATGAATGTACACGCGGGTCCCTTACACCGTTCAGGCACAGCAATTCTCAGCCTGAGACAACTGCTCTGGGAACCCAGGCGGGTCATGGCCACTTAAACTCACTCATAACCTCACCAGCAGAAGCCTTTCCCTATGCATTATAATGACGCACATTGCTATGACTTCATTTTCCTTGAAATGGTCTAAACTTTTGGCTGGAATTGAGTTACTGAAATTGCTACTGACAGTCCAAGCACACATTTTTAAGTGGAACTTAATAGGTGAAACTGAGATATTGAGGTTTTATGCGGCAGTTGCACTAGCTTTGTAAGAGGCAGTCTTGTAAGAGCTTTGTGAGATTTTTGCTGGAAATTCCAATGGTTTGTGCTGTGTCAGAAGAAAAATTGATTCGTGTAAAGTATCTGTCTTTTCTAAAATAGCCAACAGGACACATTCTTCCTCTCACGCTCCTGCTACTAATTTATTACTCTATGGAGAAGCACCTCAAGTTACCTCAACTGAGAGATCACGGTCTCATTGTGCGACTGGAAACATGCATGAAAACGAAAAGGTGATGGCTCTCACACTGAAGAGTTTAAGAATTCCCAAAAAACTAGAGCAGTCTGAGTTGGGAACTGAAATAACTTTCAGGATCTGAGTCTCACTAATGAAGAACAGACAAAAGGAATACAGAAATGTACCCCATCTCTGACGAGACAGGATCTACATCACCAAAGTCTGTACATTTATGAGCGTTTCTGCACCCTTTTTTAACCCGTTCTGCTAGTTTCCATCTTTATTCCTCTTTTCAAATGCACTGTTCATCGAGGACAGCTGTGAAGGACCAGAGAACAGAAAACTTTCTGACACCACTAGCCATCCAATCACCAAGTAGTACTACCCCTTGTCTGCCTGCTGATCGTATAGATTTGCATAGATTGTATTGGTCTTCTCAGTGCATTCATTAGGTTTCTGTGTTTCTTCTCAGAAGCAACACCAAACATTCCTAAATTACGCCCAAAACTAAGACTAAAATGGAAATAAAATCTATTGAATTGGCAAAAACATAAATATTTTCATTTTCTCCCTTTCTCCTTTTTCATCCCCAATCAAAAAATCTTTGTGGGTAATTGCTGCAGTTGATGTTACGACCACTGAAGGACTATTGTATGTCTGTGTGCTGTTCTTATAAACGTGAAATATCTAAGCACAGAAGGCAGTAAGACTGATGTCCTTGGTTCGTTTGTACAGACCTAGTTATTGAGGCATAAATAGTGTGCTGCGTAACACCATGAAATGACCTAGGAGTGCCCATAATACACAGGTACAGTGAGACCTGAAAAACAGAGTACCCAACATTAAAACAAGAGAACCAGCACTACCTGATTTCCTTGCCCTGGTCTAACATAGCTTTGGCAAATAACACAGGATTTTCCCCTGTTGCAATAGAACGAAGTTTCCTATATGACTACCTTAGAAGAACATGCAAAGCTTGAATATTAACATCAAAAACCTACAACTTTTCATCTTCATTCCTCCCCCATCTCCCCCCCAAAAAGAGCTTTCTTCCAAATGTGCATTAATTTTAAGCCTTCGCAAGTAAAATTCATTGCTGCATTTGATCTGTTTTTGCTTTAAGCAGATGAAAACAGTACAGAAGTGCACGAAAAATGATAGGTTAAGTCATCCCTCCTGAGTCACTGTGGTCCATCACCTCATAATTAATTACATTTTAAAATAAAACAAGCATACACTTGAGCTGATAGAGCATAATGGCTGCTTTGGTGCTGCTGTAGATGTGCATGTAAAGACTCAAGGAAACACATGGATTACGGATCTGACAGACCATGACAGTAATCCAAAACAGCCGTCATGGTCCCTACTGTAAATTCTTCTTATTTCGTGGACCCCTGAAACAACGGATGGCAACAAGATAGAGGTTTATAATAGAAATGCTGACACAACCTTATCTGTAGCTGTGCAAATGGTGCCGCTATAATTAAACTTTACAACTTAAGCACCACTAGATAAGTTGCCAGTTTTTAATCATATTAATCAGAGCTTGGATGTTTCAATTGCCATATATTTTCATGCAGTGTGCACTACAAAAATAAGAAGATTCCTCACCGCTAAAGATCATAGCTGTTATGAAACACAGAAGTATATCCAAACACTTCTCTGTTAGTGCAAATACACTGAATGAAAACCTCAGCCGGTTATCTATTTTTTGCTTTGTTTCTCAATACATGGGTTCAACATAATAGTCACAAAAAGTACTCTGAATACATTACAAGAATATCATTGAATAGTAAAAAAGTTTCATTAAAATCTGCTCAGTATGTTCCAAATTTTCCTATCAGCAGTAAAACAAGTCTACTGTCTTCAGTGATAACGACATTCAGAAGCCTGCTCTTTCAGAGGGAGGCACTGAGATTATTCTTCATGCATTGCTGTTTTCTTTAAAAGCCGGCTTCCCAGCGTTAGCGAGGAGTGGGTGGCAAAACTCTCACTGCTTTCAGTGGTCTGAGATTTGGAGCCTGGGAATGTTTTATGTAAATATTTCTCTTCACATTTTCTCTTCTTTTGTCCGAGTGATTTACAGTTTTACTTCAGCAAGGAAAGTTTCCTCTCGAAGAAGCTGTATTTGGTGCAAATCGAATGGATATTGCATTGGAGCAGAAATCCTCTATTGTTACCAAGCAGCTATCATTAACTACAACAACAAAATCAATCTATAAATAAAATTTGGTTGCTTACCTACTTTCTGTTACCCTAAATTTGCAAATCCTTGCATGCTGCAAGCCAGTTTACAATGCATCATGTGATATATTCCCACACCGTCAATGCCTGCTCTGTTACAGCACCAGTTCTGTAACACTTTCTGTAGACAGCTGCGCTTTCCTTTAAGATGGGTGGTACAGGTATGTAGCCTGTATGTCACAAGAAGTCCTGTAAGGAATTAAAGGGAAAGAGCCTGCCTGTAATCACATGTGGCAGAACAGAACATGCTATGGACATTTCTGAAAATTCTAAGAGCTGTAGCAACGCACAGGAGTTGCCATAGTGTTATTCTGACCCCTGAAGGATGGAAACAGAGTTAACTTCATATCCTTTTTTCCAATTTGCTTAGTATACTCTATGAACGTCAAGCTCTAAACTACATTAGCAGGATTTATTCGTGCTTGCCCAGACTTATCCTCAAGAAATATGAAAACAGTCATGAACTAATGGTGAATCAACTTTAAAATACTGATGTTCTCAGGGAAGCAGAGGAAAAAACAATTTTTCAGGCTGGTTCCATGGTAAAATTACTGTGAGTTTGATAGTCCATCAAATCTAGTAGCTATGTGAAGACCGTGTTTATCAAGAGATGTAAAACCCACTCTGCCCTCACGTCTTCCTAACTGAAAAGTATTTTAGTGACATTTTGCTAGAATGAATTCAGAGTGAAGTGGGGAAGGACATAGGCCAGTGATGATACGATCACTCATTTCAACTGAGTTAAGATTTCATCAGGCTTACATTTTTCAGAAAAAGCATCCATTAGAGGTATGGGGCCTCAGCAGTGCCTCTGCAAGCTTATCTGTCTTCAAGGAGTACTCTTCAGCCACCTCCCTCCCCCCCCCCC